>ENA-ORRU01000993-ORRU01000993.1-human-gut-metagenome-genome-assembly--contig:-NODE-993-length-18848-cov-2.530038_pt1 | contig 18848 bp, 14 predicted proteins | sample MGYA00242184_ERZ509151 | MGnify/ENA primary metagenome ERZ509151 (study PRJEB26280, sample SAMEA2338667) | human gut metagenome | biome: human gut; feature: human-associated habitat; material: faeces... | reverse complement strand
CTCTGCCCTGCGTAAAAAACTGCGCGCTGCATTAGGCTATGACCCCATTCGCAACCGCATCGGCGAGGGCTATCTGATGGGAGGTGACACAGATTGAAAAAAATTTCTCTGCAATGGCGCATCACGCTGATGACTGCTCTGCTCATCGGCGTTACCTGTATCGCCATGAATCTGCTGCTCTGCTCCTCCGGCATCTATTATATGGATACCATCGCCGACACACTGCAGGGCGGCGACAGGATCCTCCTCGACGAGGAAGACACCGTGAGCTTTGATCCGCAGCTGGCAGCGCCTGACGGCGAGCTGACGATCCTCATTGATGGAGCACAGAGCCGCTTTCGCACAACAAACTGGTATATCACGGCGGTGGTGACGGCATTGAGCGGTATTCTTGCCTACTTCGTCAGCGGGCATGCCCTGAAGCCCCTGCGCAGCTTTACCTCCCAGACAGAAAAGGTACAGCTGAATAATCTGGCAGATATCCGGATCAACGAAAATGTTCTGCCGGAATTCAGACAGCTTGGTCACTCCCTGAACCAGATGCTGGAGCGGTTAAACAATGCCTTTTCTGCCCAGAAACAGTTTACCGGCAACGCTGCCCACGAGCTGCGCACACCACTGGCGCTGATGCAGGCGCAGCTGGAGCTTTTTTGTGCAGAGCATCCTGACATGCTGCCGGAGACGGCAAACTTTCTCTCCCTGCTGCAGGAGCAGACAGAACGGCTGTCCCAGATGACAAAAACCCTGCTGGAGATGAGTAATCTGCAGCAGGTAGAACGAAACGAATCCATTCAGCTTGCTCCCATGGTGGAGGAAATTTTCACAGACCTTACGCCGCTGGCGGAGAAATCCGGTATCACCCTGGAGCTTGCAGGTGACGGTGTTATGACCGGCAGCGACGCACTGATCTATCGTATGATCTTCAATCTGACAGAGAATGCGATCAAATACAATCGTCCAGACGGTTCTGTACAGGTCTGCATCACCCAGGAGCCCGAAAAGCTTCTGATCCTTGTTTCCGATACGGGACGGGGAATTCCGGAGGAATATCAGCAGAGTATCTTTCAGCCCTTCTTCCGTGTAGATAAGTCCCGCAGCCGAACCTTCGGCGGTGCCGGCCTTGGTCTTGCGCTGGTATGGGAGATTGCAGCCCTTCACGGAGGCTCTGTCCGGGTTGCAGAAAGCTCAGACAGCGGAACCACCATCGCTGCAGAGCTGCCACGCTCCGGCAATCATGCAGCAGCTCTCAAAAACGAAACGCTTTAGAAATCAAAACAAACAGAAATGAGAGGAAAATATGATCGATAAAATGCTGATTCGTGGAGCAAAGGTCCACAACCTGAAGAATATTGATGTGGATATTCCGCTTGGGAAAATCGTGGGAATTGCAGGCGTGTCCGGCTCCGGCAAATCATCCCTTGCATTGGGCGTGCTCTACGCTGAGGGCTCCCGGCGCTATCTCGAAGCCCTCTCCACCTATACGCGCCGCCGCATGACCCAGGCCTCCAGGGCCAGTGTGGATGAAGTCCTGTATGTTCCCGCTGCACTGGCACTGCATCAGCGCCCCGGTGTGCCGGGTATCCGCAGTACCTTCGGCACAGGAACAGAGCTGCTCAACAGTCTGCGCCTGATGTATTCCCGTCTTGCCAGCCACCGCTGTCCTAATGGACATTTCCTTTCTCCGTCTCTGGCTGTAGCCGCAGGAAAAGAGCTTGTCTGTCCGGAATGCAGCGCACATTTCTATGCACCGTCTGCAGAAGAGCTGTCCTTTAATTCCCAGGGAGCCTGTCAGAGATGCGGCGGCACCGGGATCGTCCGCACTGTGAATCCGGATACGCTGGTGCCGGATGACTCGCTGACGATCAACGAAGGAGCTGTTGCCCCCTGGAACAGCCTGATGTGGTCCCTGATGACAGACATTTGCCGGGAAATGGGTGTGCGCACGGATGTTCCGTTTCGGGAGCTGACAAAACAGGAAAAGGAGATCGTATTCCACGGTCCTGCTGTGAAAAAGCACATTCTTTACCATCCGAAAAAATCTGACTCCAACGACTTTGCAGAACTGGATTTCACCTATTTTAATGCCATCTACACCGTAGAAAATGCCCTTGCCAAGGTCAAGGATGAAAAAGGCATGAAACGGGTAGAAAAGTTTCTCAAAGAAGATATTTGTCCGGATTGTCATGGCACACGCCTGTCTGCTGCTGCCCGTGCGCCGAAGCTGCAGGGTATTTCGCTGGACGAAGCCTGCGCTATGACACTCTCTGAGCTGGTCGTCTGGGTAGAAGGCGTCCCCCAAAGCCTGCCGGAAGAAATGCGTCCCATGGCCCAGAGTATCTGTGAAGCCTTTCAAGGCACCGCAAAGCGGCTGATGGACTTGGGACTCGGCTACCTGACCCTTGATCGATCCGCATCCACACTCTCCACCGGCGAGCGGCAGCGGATGCAGCTGGCCCGCGCTGTCCGCAATCGGACAACCGGCGTTCTGTATGTGCTGGACGAGCCATCCATCGGTCTGCACCCGTCCAATATTGTAGGCCTGACCGGGGTAATGCACGATTTAGTTGCAGACGGCAATTCCGTGATTCTGGTTGACCACGACACGCAGATTTTGAAGGAAGCCGACTGGATTATCGAAATGGGGCCGGAGGCGGGCGCAAAGGGCGGGCATGTGATTGCCGAGGGGACAATTCCCACCATAGAAGAAACCCCGGCCTCGCAGATCGGGCCGTTTCTTTCCGGCAAAGCCGAAACGAGGCTGCGCACCTGTGCCGCAAAGGACGCGCTGTTTGCAAGCGGCACGATTCATCTGTCCACCTCCCAAATTCACATGGTCAAACCGCTTGAGGTCAATATTCCGAAAGGACGGCTGACGGTTGTAACAGGCGTATCGGGTTCTGGCAAGACCACGATGATATTGGAAAGCCTCGTTCCCGCACTGGACGCTAATATCAACAGCAGTTCCCTGCCCGCACATATCCGTGCAATCAAAGCTGATGGTATCGCGCACGTCAAACTCATTGACGCAACACCCATTGGTATCAACGTCCGCTCAACGGTCGCCACCTACGCGGGTGTGCATGATGAACTGCGCAAACTCTATGCAAAATCCACTGACGCAAAAGAAAAGCGTTATAAGGCAAGCGATTTTTCCTACAATACCGGCTCACTCCGCTGCCCCGGCTGCGACGGAACGGGCGTAGTAAGCCTCGACGTGCAGTTCCTGCCGGACGTTGACATTCCCTGCCCGGACTGCCGTGGCTCGCGCTATACAAGGGCCGCCTATGATATAAGGCTCACAAACAAGGCAGGCGTATCCGCGTCTCTGCCGGAGTTGATGGATATGGATGTGAATTCTGCCATCGATTTCTGTAAGGACATGAAAACCGTCAGCCAAAGGCTGAACATTCTCAGGCAGCTTGGCCTTGGCTATCTCACGCTCGGCGAGGAAACGCCGAGCCTGTCCGGCGGCGAAGCGCAGCGGCTCAAGCTGGCAAGCGAGATCGGCAAAACGCAGACCGATTCTGTTTTCGTCTTCGACGAACCCTCCATCGGGCTGCACCCGCTGGACGTGCGGGTTCTGCTCGGCGTCTTTCAGGCGCTTCTGGACAATGGCGCGACGGTCATTGTCATTGAACATGATCTGGATGTAATCCGAAACGCCGACTATGTGATCGACATGGGGCCGGGCGGCGGCGACGCGGGCGGGCAGATCGTCGCCAGCGGCACGCCGCAGGAGATCCGGGAAAACAAAAACAGTATCACCGGCGGATATCTATGACGACGCAAACCGGCGGAGAAGGAAGTCCTTCTCCGCCGGTTGTTATTTCTTTGCGAGATAGAATATCACATGGGCTTCTTCATCCGCCAGCGGGATATTGACCCGCTCCGGATAGCCGTCCTGAAGATTTCCATAATCCGTGCTAAAGCACGGCAGCGAGGAAGCCCGAACCAGTTCGTCAAACACAGCATTATCTGTCTGCACCAAAAACTTGGATGCTGGCATTTTTTCGCGGCAGAGGGCATCCCAGAAGCCAAGCTCCGTGCGCAGCAGAAAATTGAAGCCGTTGATGTCTGCAAATGTCAGGGATTTGTGCGTCGCAAGTTCATGATCTTTCGGGACGCAGACGAACAGGTTTTCCTGCATAAAAGGGCTTCCACCGTCAATCGGAAACGGCAGAACGGCAATGTCGCACGAGCCGTCCTGCCATGCGCGCAGGACCTCGTCATTCTGGCAGATGGCGGAAGCAACCATTTTTTCCGGCTGTGCGGCGTTGAGTGCTTTCAAAAGTTCCCAAAGCGGCGCAGGCGCGCAGGATTTCACAAGGATCGTCCGCTGCCGCTGATCGAAGGCGCGTACCTGCGCAACGGCCTACTCCGCTTCAGCGAGGAGTTTTCGGGCATACTCCACCGCCGTGTTTCCCGTGTCATTCAGTTCAATTCTATTTTTCCCTCTGATAAACAGCGGCACGCCAAAAGCATCCTCCAGATGCTGCATGGAGCGCGTTACAGACGGTGTAGAAATGTGAAATTCTTCGGCGACCTTGCTCAATGTACCGAGATCAGCAAAGGCTGTAAGCTGCCGCAGTTCATACAGGTCAATCATCGTGTTACCTCTTGCATTTCATATTCTGAAATGTTCTTTGCAATAACATGAAGTGAAAAGGAGTTTTGACATGGCAGCATTGATCGCATACTATTCCCGTGCGGGAGAAAATTACTTTGGCGGTGCGTACCGCCGCATTGCCGTCGGCAATACAGAAAAAGCAGCCAACATGCTGGCCGAACTGACCGGCGGCGAACTTTATAAAATCGAACAGGAGCAGCCCTATTCCGAGGGCTACAAGACCTGCTCCGCGAGCTGCTGGGCAAGAATCTCGGCGAGGGCAGCACCATTGCACCGCCGCTCAGCGGCGCGGCGCTGGATATGCTGAAGATCGGCAGGGGCGTTTTTGTCAACTCCAATCTGCTGGCGATGGCGCGGGGCGGCATCACCATTGGCGATCATGCCCGCATTGCCGCCAACGTCCAGCTGCTTTCCAACAACCACGATCCCTATGATCTGGACGTTCTGACCTGCAAGCCGGTGGAGATCGGGGACTATGCGTGGATCGGCGCAGGCGCGACGGTGCTGCCCGGTGTGCGCGTGGGGCGGCACGCCGTCATAGGCGCGGCCTCCGTGGTCACGAAGGATGTGCCGGACTATGCCGTAGCGGTCGGGAACCCCGCGCGGGTTATCAAAATGCTGGACAAAGAAAAAAATCGAGGACTGAGATAACCGCAGCCGCCCACACTTTGGGCGGCTGCATTATGTTTTGGACGCGGATTTGTTACCACGTCAGTGAAAACTCCACCAACTCCGGCGTTTCCGGCTTGCCGATCAGCGGTTCTTTTCTGTCCAACGCAGAAAGCTGCGCCATTTCGTCAGGCGTCAGTGTAAAATCGAACAGGGCAAACTTCTCCCGGATATGCTCCGGTTTGGTGCTTCTGGGAATGACGGCGATACCTTTTTGCGTCAGGAAGCGGAGCAGGATTTGCGCCGGAGTTTTGCCGTACTTCTCAGCGAGGGCACGCACGGCGGGGCCGCCGAACATTTCATTCCGGTTGCCCTGACCAAGCGGTGCATACGCCATGTGCGCCACGCTCTTTTTGTCCATCCAGCTACGCTCTAGGCTGCGCTGGCAGTAGAGATTCGTTTCAATCTGATTCACTGCCGGGACGACCTTAAAGCAGGCCATTTCAAAGATGACTGCTGAGGATCAAGGAGCGAGCAGCGGATCTTGAAGGCGAAGAGATGTATTTGACCTTTGGAGAGACCATGTACGATGCTCCCCGACATGGATCGACGGCAAAAAGCACGCGCGGAATGTGTATGCGCACACGCGCGAGGAATGTGAGGAGAAGCTGAAGGTGCTGATCGCAGAGATGAAAGCGGAGCTGGCGGAGTTGAAACGGCAGAAGGTTATAGAAATAAACAAATGCGATGCTCATCTGCTGTGAGGAAATAAAGGAAACTGAGCAAAAAAACAAAATGATGTCTACCTCAAATATCGAACGTTAGATACAATGACAGCACAACATAGCGGGATGTAGGTTGTGCTGAAATGAAACGTTGTTTTGATTTTTGAACAACTTTTCTAAGTGTATTCCTTATTTTGCGGCACTGGATTTACATTGCAGAAAATGATATAGTAAAAATATAATTCGACAAGATATGATTTTTCTTTCCATTTCCTATCTACAGTATTTCAAAATAGAGTTTGGATTTGAAAACAAAAAGAATGGACATAGCGAATATATCGCTCACTTGACCATGCAGGAGGTATTGTTATGCCAACACCGGGAATCGGAGATCCTTACTGGTATGAATGGTTTGTTGGACTAAAATATGTAATTGAAATGCTCAACTCTGATTCAGGGATTTCTTGCGTTATTTTTCAGCATTGCGAATATAGTACCATTGATGATGTAGTTGTAGAGTATAACGACGGGGTGAAACAACTGTGCTATCAAGTAAAACACGAAATCTCGACCTCTGCCCCCAACAGCTTAACTTTTGGGAAAATGTTGGAAAGCAAAGAAAACAAAAAGAGTTTATTTGAGGCGCTCTTTTCGGGCTGGAAAAAGGCACAGTCGATAGGAATGCATTCAATCAAACCGATTCTTTACTCAAACCGAATAATACATAATCGACGTTCAACCCGTTCATATAATGGAAAAAAATATAGTGCATATCCTGTTGATCTGTTTGTTTCACTTATTCAGCAGGAGATTTTGACAGATCAAAACTTAGCAGCCTTGAACGAACGAAACTCTGATTTGGCTCATCAGTGGAATGAGCTATGTGGTGCAATTGCAAATGCAGATGTAGACGATCTTATTTCTTTTATCAAGGTATTATCAATTGAATGCAATCAACTTAGTCTTAACGAATTAGAGCAATCCCTGATTGCCGCATTATCCCATGTTTTTGGGTGTAATAGTGGAATCGCCATAGAATTGTTTGGCAAACTCCTTGTTGGCCTTAGAGGTTGGACTACATCGACAAGAAGTGATGCGCGCATTACTAAAGAAGACGTGTACTCTGTTCTTGGCTTCGAGGAAGATATCGATGCGGCTCAACATCGCCTTGCTGCGCCGTATCCGTTTTTTGAAAGCAGACAGACTTTTTGCAAAAGACTCGATAAAGTACTACAAACGACGCAGAAGAAAGTAGTCTTCATTTCAGGAAATCCAGGCTCGGGAAAGACAAGTATTGTAAGCTATTTGCAGTCAACAACTGCACGGTTTTTACTCCGCTACCATACCTTCAAACCAATCTCTCCAGAACAGCGTTTTTATAATGCGGATTCTGGAATGTGTACGCCGGAAAAATTGTGGGGCACTTTGCTTATTCAACTCAGAAAACGATTCCGCGGGAGACTGGCACAGTGCAATGTTCCACTCTGTAATGCCCTTGTATCTGTGCAAGATATGAGAAATCATGTTTTAAGGTTATTAGGCATCCTCGCCAGAGAAGCGGCACAGCATAATATGAGAATATTTGTTTGCATTGATGGAATTGACCATGCCGCGCGCGCAAACGCATCGCTTAGCTTCTTATCAACACTACCATTGCCATCAGAGATTCCTGACGGTGTATGTTTTGTGATTGTCGGGCAGCCAACTGCATTGTATCGTGAACAGTACCCTATGTGGTTGTCTACAAGCGAAAATGTCGAACAAGTCACTATGCCTAAGTTGCGTGCAGGTGACATTGAACAGTTAATTTTAGCTCAAGCCAGTCATTTCTCTAATCATGCTGTTGACTTAGCCAACATGATTTTTGAGAAGACAGAAGGTAACAATTTGTCAGTCGTATTCGCTGTCGAAGAACTTAAAACACGCCAGACACTATCCGATGCAGTTGATCAGATTCGCAGCAGTAGAATCTCAGCGGATATCCAACAATATTATAATCACATTTGGACGCATATGAAAATCGAACTTTCAAGGATAGTAAATGCGATTACATTCCCTGAAAGTATAATTGCATGCCCAATCCTTCTTATGAATGGACGCGTTAATGTTAGAATCTTGGCACGTGCCCTAGCAACATATAAGATGGATGAGAGCGATTGGAGAATGGTATTTGACAGATTATATCCTCTGGTTATTCCAACTAATACCCCCGGTGAATATGCACTATTTCACAATGACTTCCGCGTGTTCCTCATGGGGGTTATTAGTGAATATCAACCTCGATACGAGGATATCGCATTGAAATTAGCTCAGGATTTATTCCAAAATGCAGAAGGAATTCTAACATATATTACCGCTATTCCTTTGCTGGAATGTGCAAACAAAGCATATCTAATTCCACAATACTTTACACCTGGATTTGTTATTAACGCTTTGGCGGAGGGCGTTTCTAAGCAACGGTTAGATGAGTTCGCGCACCTCTCATATAAAGCAGCATGTGATAATCAGGACATGGATGGGCTATGCAATACGTATTTATCTATAAAGACACTATATCAACATTATTGCTACTTTGAGTACTATAGTAGAGAATATAATTGCAATGACTATCCTGAAATTAGCTTTGCGGATATTTCCGAAATTCGGACGTTACCAATCGAAAAACAAAATCTTGATGAATTTGAAAAAGTATTGTCACTATGTCGTAAACTATATGCCTCACATCTTTCAAATCATCAGGCTCGTGCTATAACGTTGTATCAGAAGTGGTTTGGACGAATAACGCCTCTAGTTTTTTTGCCTCTCTGTGCAGACGTTGTTTCCGAAGAAAAAGCTTGGGAGTTGGGAACAACTGAAGTGGGATTTTTCTTACAGCATTGGGGGAGTGTTACTGCAGAGCTGAACCAGCCCGTTCCACAAATGAAAAAAATCTCCTCTCGCCTTGAGATGAGCGCCATTTTTATATATGGAGAACAATATTTTAATCATTGTATATCGCATAGGAAATATGCTCTTGCAGTAGCTGCTCTGACTGAAGGATTTGTACCTATTAGTGTCTTTGCCGAAAAACTTGAAATGCTGTATTATGGAGACGTAGCAAAGCAATTCGAACATTTTCTGACCCAAGTGCCTGCTGATGCGGAAAATGATATATGGATACTATTAGCACAGGCAATAAAAGCTACCTGTGATCCGGCTTTCATGCCTGACCAGAACCTTCTGATGCCGTTACAGGCAATCGAACATATTTACGATGAAGCTTGTTTTAAAGCGGTACTTCGGGCATTTTTATCAGGTTACACAAATAGAGACATTGATGATTCCGATTTAATTACTCAGGCGTTAGAACAATATTCTGACATCAAAGGAGAAGATGGTCGGAAGGAGCAATTCTGGCTTTTTATGCAGGCTTCAAGCCTTTTGGGGAAATATTACTGGAACACTACACCTGCCTCTGAAAAGTTGATTGCTCATGTAACATGGCTCTTAAGCGCAAGGCTCACCAGAAAATTTGATTATTCGAGAGCTCGCAGGTTTTTATTATATACGTTGCTCCATAGCCCAGTAGGTGAAAGCTTCTGCAACGAAGAATGGTTTATAGATGCGCTACATACAAGCTTGTTTAAGATTGATAACTTAGGTATGTATTATAAAACCACTATCTTAGACTATCTTAAACGGCATCAACGGCTGGATATGATTGCAGAATACATCAAGGAGCTTTATGGGAAAAACGGTTGTAATATAAGCTTGGTCGAAGATAGAACGGAGATGCACACGAAGTTTTCACCATACGGAAAACTTGTTGACCCCCAAATGATTCTAAATTTCTCCAATCAGCTCAAATGGGATGTTGTGGGGTACTCAGGACATAAGGAGTATGCCATGTATGGGCCCGCAGACTGCTTCAGCATTATTTGTAAAAGTATGCCCGGCAAATGGAAATCCCTCGGTTCTCATTTATATCGTCAGTCCGAAATAGCCAGTCGCTCAAACAATCAAGCCTCTTTTGATATAATAAACGAACTATCTAAGGCCGCCATCAATTGTGGACTGAGTGATTACTGGGAATTACGTACATGGGATGAGGATTTTCGGCTAAACGTAGACCAAATATATCATTTGCTTTTTGAATTCATCAGTAATGCAACTACTGCCTCGGACTTAGAAGTGATGTGGTTGCTTAATTGCGGGATTCAATCTTGGTATACACAAGAAGGACGCAATGGAGTAAGGCGCATTTTTGATGCATGTATTGCGCAATCAAAAAAAATAGACGTCGATTTTGTTTCAATTGCGAAAGAAGTAACGCCGCAGTGGATAAGCATTGTTACTCAACAGGCCAATCAACGGGATACTTCCTTAGAAGACAATAAAACTCTTCAGATCAAAGAAGCCAATATTAAGGCGGAATATTTAGAACTCTCAATTAATGAGATGTTGGATTTTTTGCCTGCGGTTGGGGAATTGCCCAATTCAATAGCATACTACAACGCTGCGTTGAAAAGAGTATTGTCCGATGAGAGAGACATCAAGAAAAACCTAGCATCCATTTTATCATCTTTGTGTAATTATTTACAAAGCAAAGAATGGACATACGGGAGATATGATACGGCAATACGCAATCTTCTTTCTGCTTTGGGAAATGATGCTTTCTGGAAATTTGCAAAGTGTATTGAGTTTCAATTATCTGACTATAATTATCAGATATCCTCACACAATTTGCAGTTGCTTTTTAAACTAGCATTTACTGAAAGCATTGAGAAAATGGAGTCCCTTTTTAACGCCGAAATTCAAACCCAAATGCTTTGGATCAATGGAAATAGGCACATTGAAATTATGCCCGACAGTGTGAATTCAACAAATAGATTTCCACAGCCTCAATCGTTGCCTGAGATGGCTATGTATATCTTGCTGGAACAGATTGAAACAAAAAACGCAAGAAAAATTGAATCTGCAGCATTGGCCCTCTATTTATTGGGAACTCGTTTCACAGAAATAATGGAGGCTATCCCAGCAATTTGGGGCAGTCTCTCGGCTATTCAAGAAGAATTTTTGCTTCTTATAATAGCTAGATGGGCTGCAGAAGGGAGATGTTCAAAAGACATATGTGATATGCTACTCGCCGCATATACCGCTTGCAATGAGCTATCTCACAAGTATTTAATGCACAGCATACTTTTGAATCTTCGTATACCAGGTGTTGAAACAAACGCATTAACCTATTGCGCCGATGTTGAAGGATATTCCATTCCGTATGATAGCACCCCCATACAAGCTGATTATTGCGAATGGTTTCTTTCGCTGCTGGAATGCTATGATAATGCGATAGAAAGCGTTAACAGAATACGTGCATATATCTTTGTGAACGGTGAAATTGAGGAGTACTCAAAACATCATTACGCAGAATTGGGTGATTTTATAATCCCAGTTATTAAACGTGAACTTGATGCTGTCCTATACACAGAAGAAAAGAGTGGGGCATGGGAATCAATTCCTCTTTTAAGCAGAAAATCTAGATTGCTGCCAGCAGAAGATCCATTTCTGTTGACAGAAATGCCGCGTATGGTGTTTGAAGATGATTGGTTCCAAAGTATCTCTGATGAATATGGACAAGAAAGAACCAATGAATTGTCTGATGAGCAGATGGCGGCTATAGCACTGGGCGGTGTTTCTGAAGACGAAATAATACTCGCTGCGTGTCTGTGGTATCCGTGGAAACATAAAGAAGGAAAAAGGTATTATATACATTCCAACGTTAGCTCTATTCTGAGTCCTCATCGGTTGAACATTGACAATTGGAGCGTGGGAAACTATGGATTACTTGCTTATGAAGATACAACCGATGCGGCGCTGAGCGAGAGGTTATATTTTGGAGGTGTAAGTTTGTTTAATCGCTTGGGAGGCATCCGTAGGCTGCACCACGGAAATTGTCAATTTGTTCCGTCAGCAATATGGCAAGAGTTTTTTAACTGTAAACCGAGTACCAACTCCCCATACATATGGCTTAGTGAGAATAGGTGTGAGGTCCTTCGCTTTGAAAGGATTGCATCGCCACAAAGAGAAGCAATGCGTGAAGACTATATACGACAGCCGCTTCTGTTCAGATGGGTCTGCAATCTTACATGGCTAAAGGAGGTCCTCAACAATATGGGACTTAAAATATGGTGGATTACAAACTCCGAAGATTATCTTCAGCGATAACATAAATTGAGAGTGAAGATACTTTGACTTCTAAAAAGCAATCTGTATTAGGTGCAGTAGAAGAAATGTATATCAAAAAACAAGAAATCTACTAACTTTCAATTTGTCGAATTTGTAGTTTAAGTCCGATTACGGAGATATCCACAGCCGCCCGGTGTCGGGCGGCTGTGATTGTGTTTTGGACGTTGGTTTGCTATAATAAAATAAATCAAAAGTTGGCAAGGTGATGATATTGGAACATATTCTCAGATATATTCAGGAAACATACGCCCCGCTCTCGATTATCCTTTATGGTTCGTATGCGGATGGAACGAACGGTCTGAACAGCGATTTTGACGCATTGGTTATTACGGCGGATCATGGACGATTCCATGATACCTCTTTTGTGGATGGTATTCCGTTAGACGTATTTGTATATCCCGCAAAATATTTTGAAAGCAGCTATTCGTGCGAGGACTTTGTGCAGATTTTTGACGGGCGCATTGTAACGGACAGTAGCGGTATTGGAAAAGCACTGCAGGAGACCGTTCGGGCCTATTTGAAAAACCGGCCAGGCAAAACAGGTGCGGAGCTTCAAGCAGATATTGACTGGTGTGTTAAGATGTCTGCGCGCGCAAAACGCTGCGATTGTGAGGGCCTGTTCCGTTGGCATTGGCTGCTGATCGACAGCCTGGATATTTTCTGCGATATCATGCAGCAGCCGTATCTTGGGCCTAAAAAAGCATTGAAATGGATGGAGAAAGCGCATCCCGAAGCGTTTGATCGATACAAAAGAGCCCTTCAAAATTTACAAATGGATGATTTGGATGAATGGATCGGATACATCAGACATGCAGCCAAAACGGATTGACAACTTCCGGTTTATTGGATACACAATTTCAGAAATATCCTCCGATCAGCGCCCAGACCGGCGTATATGTCCATGGCTGCGGGCGGCGGCATTGTCTTTTGTTCGTGATTTTGCTATAATGAAGCAAATCTGAATTTATGGAGATATGTGATGCGTGGCTGCGAATGGTGTGATTATAAAGAAACTGAGTGGTTGCTATATCAGTCATTATATTGGTCTGTCTATCTGGCGGACAGACAGGATTATATCGGCAGATGTATTTTGGTATTGAATCGGCATTGTAGCAGTCTTTCAGAACTAGATGGTTCCGAGTGGATCGAATTGAAAACCATCATAGACAGGCTGGAATATATCTATAAAGAGGTACTAGGCGCCGAATTATGCAATTGGAGTTGTCTGTTAAATGACTTTTACAAAGAAGCAGTACCAAACCCGCATTTACATATCCATGTGCGGCCACGATATAAAAATACCGTTGTAATCAACAATCACGCATACATAGATACAGAATTTGCGCATCACTATACTTTGAAAAAAGAGAGCGTATTACTTGACGATGACAGAAAAATATTGTATGCACTTATGAAGAATCATTTTGTTTTATAAATTCAGATTGATCGAAAATCGACGCAGCTGTCCGGCACGCTCCGGGCAGCTGCATTGTGTTTTGGGTGCGATTTTGCTATAATAAAATAAATTGGAGATTAGAGGGGTGAGAAGAATGATCGTTTATGCTGAAGCACTTTCGACAGAAGCCAGCTATACCTCGGACGGGAAACCGTTGTACTGTGCCCGGGTGCTGCCGAATGACTCCGAAAAGCACATCGCCATTCAAAAAATTATGGAATGCGAAGCAATTTCCTTCTCTTTAGCCCTTCATCAAATGCTGGATCACGCCCTTGGCTGTGAGGCCCCGCTTGTGATTGTCACGGACTGGACAGATCCCCGCGAGGCGGTTGGGCTCCGGTTGGAGAATGGGCAGGAGGTGCAGGAATACCCGGAGCTTTGCTTTTTGGCACTTGAAACAAACTGGGAGGATTTGCGGCGCTCAGAGATCGAGGAAATCTTTGCACACGAGCTTTCCCATCTTTGGATGCACCGGATGGGCTACCGGCCCGCGCTTTCCCAGTCCAACCGCTTCCACACCAGCACAGCCATCACCGATCCCTTCCTCGCGTTCCTGGAAGGCTTCGCGGAGCATTTGGAAATCGTCAGTCAGGAGCTTCTCGGCACGCGCAAGGAAGGCTTCTTTGACAATGGGTACGATCTTGGCGCATGGCTGTGCAGCAGGGACAGCGCATTGCGGGTGCATGGTGTGAAGAACAACCGCTTTCTGTACCTGACTGCTGTGCCGGAAGCGGAGGACTTTGCATCCTATCAGCAGCTGCACATGGCGCACATTACCTCCTCTGCCTTTCTGCCGGAGCATTTGAAAAACGGGCTGCAAGCCGTGTCCAGCGAGGGGTTAATCGCTTCCTTCTTCTATCAAATGTACCGCAGTGCAGACCTGAAGCACAGTCCCGCGCCTGCGCAGGTGTACCACAGGTTTGGCTGTGACGCAGATCGCCTTTCTCCCACAGCGAACCTGTATGTGAAAATTCTTTGGGCGATGATGCAGCTGGATTGGCGCCGCGAAACCCTGTTTACGGATTTTGTCCAAAATTATCTGGATGCCTTTGAAGCTGATCGGGATATTCTGATGGACATTTTTGCAAGAGTGACGAACTTTGTTACCGTAGATCCTGCTGCACAGCAGATGTTTGGAGAAATCTACCGTGTTGGTCGTCAGGGTGATATGGAGAAAATCGTGCGGCTTTGCAAGCAGGCTGCTTCGCAAAAAGAAATCTGGCTTACGGAGCTTCAAAGTGGGGCGCGTCGATTGGACGATGCAATTTACAAGAGCATCTGGATTGAAGCAGACAAGCCCGTTCGGCCTGTTCCATGGGATTCGGAGCATTCGACCCGGCTGAAAATCAATGTAAATGCCGCAACAGACGTAGATTTCTTTGCGCTGGACGGTCTGACGTTTCCGCAATGCCAAGAGCTCGTTCGCATCCGGGAACAGTATGGTGGTTTTTCCGGTTTGGACGAGTTCCGTCAAACCGTCGCACAGATCGTCAGCAGTGGGACGAGCCGAGATTGACAAACCGATCTTTCTCACCATCTGGCGGAAAATTGTCCTGCTCATTCCGCTGACTTTCCTGCTGCCGCACCTCTGGCCGGACGCAGTCACGGGCGTGTACCTGGCAGAACCGATCGCGGATACCATCGCAGTCTGCACCACAGCGCCCATGTTTTGCGCCTATTATCGAAAGCTGAAATAACAAACGAAGATGCAGCCGTCCGGAGAGATTCGGGCGGCTGCGATTGTGTTTTGCGGGCAGGTTTACTATAATAAAATAAATCGGGATTTGATGAACTCAACACGTTAAAGACACAGGAGGTTTTATGAACTACGAATGCAGAATAACGGTATTGGAGACGAAGGTATTTCCGGATTTACAGGAAAAGTATTTGGCTGATCCGAAATCCGGCCCGTGTCCCTGCTTCAAGGCGGGAGATACATTTCTTCTGAAAAGAACGCCGGAGCAGGATGACTTTTACCATCTGATGAACGGCAAATTCTGCGGCGAGGCATGGGATGCCATCAGCCGATATGTCTATGCGGCGTTGCAGGGCGGCTCCATTATGCGCAAGTGGACAAATGACGACAGAATGATGATCGCCTGCTGCAACGACGGTACACGCCCCGTTATCTTTAAGATCGAGCGAATCGATATTCCGGAAAACGAAGAAGAAAAGCTGTGGTTGGAAAAGCAGAATTTCAAGAATACAGCGGATGAGGCTTATACAGGGTAAGTTATCTCCAGTTTATTAAATCCACTGTGCAAATCCTGCGCCGCAATAATCAAAGAATAACTTTTTGAAAAAATCGAACAATTTACATAGGAAACCCGCTGAAATCTTATGATTTCAGCGGGTTTTCTGGTCCGAGTGACTGGTTTCGAACCAGCGGCCTCGTGGTCCCAAACCACGCGCTCTACCATCTGAGCTACACCCGGTTATGAAATTGAAAGTCTAAGCTGTCTGTAGTCAGCCATGTGGTCAAAGGCGGATTTTCGGGTGATTCCGAAAAATGCGGAAAACCCGCAGATGCCCGTGTGTCAAGGGGTTCCGGCGTTTTGGCTCCGACAGGTCGGATGAACGCTGCCACGCTCCCAAACCACGCGCTCTACCAGCTGAGCTACACCCGGGTATGAAATTGGGGGCGGGCTGTCTGTGTAAGAACCGCCGAGACAGCTTGGGTGGGATTATTATAGCGGATGGGCGGGGGAAATGCAAGGGGCGAGGAGAAAAAACAACCCCCGGTGGGGCTTCCGCGGGGCGGCGGGAGCTGGTATAATGGCGGCAACGACATGAAGAAGGAGTTTCCCCATGAAAAAGACTGTAAATGCAAAGAATCTGGCGTTCTGCGCGCTGTGCATCGCGCTGTGCGTGGTGCTGCCGATGGCGTTCCACGCGATTGCAAACGCCGGCCCGATCTTCCTGCCGATGCACATTCCCGTGCTGCTGTGCGGACTGGCCTGTGGGTGGCCGTATGGTCTTGTCTGCGGACTGCTGGGTCCGGTGCTGTCCGGCGTGCTGACGGGAATGCCCGGGCCGGCGGTGCTGCCCGGGATGATGGTCGAATGCGGCGTGTACGGGCTCGTATGCGGGCTGATGATGCTGCGCGTGCACACGGGCAAGCTGTATGCCGACCTCTACATCAGCCAGATCACAGCGATGCTGCTGGGCCGGGTGCTCTCCGGCGTGTGCAAGGCGCTTCTGTTCGCGCCGGCGACGTTCTCGATCGCCGCGTGGGCAACGGCATCGTTTGTGACGGGTCTGCCGGGCATCATCATCCAGCTCGTGCTGCTGCCCTCGCTCGTGGTGGCGCTGACGAAGGCGCGGCTGCTGCGGGTACGGTACGCATAAGGGGTGTCTGAGATGGAACAGCAGGCTGTCATCGATTTTTTTGACCAAGCCGCCGCTGGCTGGGACGCACAGTTGGTGCGCAATGAGGCAGTGATCGGGCAGATTCTGGACAACGCCGGAATCCGCCCCGGCGTATCGGTGCTGGACGTTGCCTGCGGAACAGGCGTTTTGATCCCGGATTATTTGAGGCGCGGCGCGGCACAGATCACGGCCATTGACATTGCACCGGAAATGGTGCGCATCGCGCGCGAAAAATTCCCGCAGGAGAACGTAACTGTGCTCTGCGGTGATGCGTCGCAGGCGCACTTCCCTGCCCTGTTCGACTGCATTGTGATCTACAACGCATTTCCGCATTTTCCGGAGCCGGAGCGGCTGCTGGCGCATCTGGCCGGGCTGCTGGCCCCGGGCGGGACACTGACCGTGGCGCACGGATTTTCCCGCAAGACGCTGGACGCGCACCACGCGAAGACCGCGCAGCGTCTCCAACGGCCTGCTGCCAGTCGAAACGCTGGCAGAAATTTTTGCAAAACACCTGACCGTCACCGTACAGATTTCCAACGATGCCATGTATCAGGTTGTGGGAACGCACTGAACCAGTTTGGTTCAGCGCTGTTCCCCTTCCCTCTGCAAAACAATCACGTTTTCCTGCTTCTCCGCGGGATATGCCGAAGTATCAATATAGAGTTCCTCCGCCTGCACAAGTGCACGGCGGAGTTTTTTTGCATACGGCAGCGCCAACGGAATGCGCTCCAGCGGATCGATCACGTCATCAATCACCCCGCAAAGCAATGCGTAAAGTTTTTGATAGTCTGCCATAAAAAGTTCCTCCAATTACCTGTATTTGGGTAATTTCAGAATAACAAAATTCTTATGCGTTGTCAACCCATATTCGGGTAATTTCACATTTCTATGCTGTTATCATCATTTTAACCCAAGTATGGGTGGAATGGTGAGGCAAAAGCATGGACTATTCTTCTTTATATGTTTCGCGCATTCGCAATTTGTGTCGGCAACGCGGTATCAGCATCAATAAGCTGGCCGTCATGAGCGATGTCAAGCAATCTACGCTTGACAATATTGTGCGCGGTCTAACAAAAAATCCGCGCGTGATGACACTACACAAGTTGGCGCTAGCATTCAATATGACGCTGGCGGAATTTCTAGATTTTCCGGAATTGAATGATTATTCATTTGACGACGATACAGACGAGGATTGAACCAGAAAACAGATACGCGCACGATTACTGTTTCATATTGAGCAGATTGCATCGGTTTTACGAAATTCTTCGGCTAATTTGTAATTTCCAAGCGGGCCGATGTGGGCATCGGCCCCTACAGAGTCTCGGCGAATTCGTACTGCCCCGCAAATTTTGGACGCAAAGCTAATTTACCGCAGATAGTCTAACGCAGCTACCCACAAATAAAGACTCCCGCATGCGGCTGCATGCGGGAGTCTTTTGATTGAAAGCGTATGAATTAAATATCCAGCGGGTCCATGCTGAGGACGGGGTGGCCGACCTCGGACAGGTAGGCAAGCAACTCTTCCGGATCGCCGTTCGGGCAGTTGGTCTCGTCGGCGACCATATCGGCGAAGTTGTCGATATCGTACATATCCTTGGCAGTCTCGTTGAGTTTGTCGCGGATCTGGTCCTTCAGTTCCTTCGGCAGCCAGACCAGACGGCCAACGCCGCCCTCGGCCTTGAGGAACTTATGGGAAGCGATGTAATGCTTGCCGTGGCCCATGAAGCCCGGAGTCTGCACGCCGCCGCCAGTCATGGAAGCCATCTCGGAGAAGGTCATGCCGAGCGGCGTGATGCCGGCATACTCGCGGCAGGTGATGACGACGCCCATCGAGCAC
>ENA-ORRU01000984-ORRU01000984.1-human-gut-metagenome-genome-assembly--contig:-NODE-984-length-18951-cov-3.199989_pt1 | contig 18951 bp, 18 predicted proteins | sample MGYA00242184_ERZ509151 | MGnify/ENA primary metagenome ERZ509151 (study PRJEB26280, sample SAMEA2338667) | human gut metagenome | biome: human gut; feature: human-associated habitat; material: faeces... | reverse complement strand
TTACGCAAAGCGCACGCCTTGTGTTCTTTGTGTTGATGAAATTGATGCCATCGGAATGTGCCGTGGCAGCCGCGATGATGTCGCTGAAATGAGCCGCGTCACCATCGCATTGATGCAGGAACTTGACCGGCTCCCGAATGACGTCATTCTCATTGGCACTACAAACCGCGTCGATAACCTTGACGAAGCCCTCATTCGCCGATTCACTTTCAAACACCGCGTCAAGCCTTTAGGCGACGATGACATGAAAGAACTGTGCAAGAAGTTCCTTGCTTCGGCAGACTATCCCTTCACGGAATCCGAACTCGACGGACTCTGCCATTCGCTGCGTGAACAGCGGACTGCCAGCGCCGTTGTCAATGCCTGTACAGAACGTATCGTTGCACATATCGTATCGCAGCTGCCTAAAAATTCGGCAGATGCCGTGTAAAAGTATGATAGCCTGGGAAGAAAGCCCTCGTCAGTTTAAGATGTCCAAGCAACTCGATGAGGGAAAATTCGGAGAAGATTTGGCTCGCAAATTCCTTAACGACCCGATTATCAAAGTGAATCATGGCATTAGCCATTACGATGACGTGACTCAGGATAAATCATATCAAGACAAAGATACCGATTTCATTGTCTGGAAGAAGAATGGCAAGACCTTTGGTCTGGAAGCGAAAGTGGACAGTCACAATACCGGAAATTTCTACCTGGAAACCTCGGTGGACTACTTCTCCATGGTGCCTGACGCTCTGAACGAACAACGGGTGGCGCGGCGGTATCGGGATGGCATCGACCCTTTATGGCACACCCCGGGCTGGGTATACAGGAGTGGTGCGGACCAGATTCTCTATTACTTCAGAACCACGCAGCTGCTTTACATTTTCTCCCGCGTTGATGTCTGGTTCTATGCTGAAAAGCTGATGCGTGGTGGAATCCATCTCGACCCCGGAATCAGAAAGCCAAAAATGTATTCTGCCGAAAATATCAGTGAACGCAATGGCTCCACTCTCTTCTTTGCCAACGGCTTATGCGTGAATGCAGAGCAGACATACAAGGCTTTAGGAGCGCAAAAAAGAGTCATTAAATACCAGGTTGAGAACCCGGATTCAGACGTTCCAACGTTCAGTTTTTGCCCTTTCAAATTATGAATTTTTCGCTAACAATCGTTAGAAAATCACACTTCAGTCTGACGGAAGAGTATAATTGTAGTAGAAAGAGAGAAAAAAGCATGAACCAAATCAACGTTGTGACGATTGGAAAACTCATTGAAGCACATCGAGACGGTGACGAGCAGAAGTTCAAAGCCTACGTCAATTTTATCGCCAAAGCCTATGAAGAACAGGGAAATGACCGTGCCGCTAACATCATCCGCAGCAACTATACGGGTGATTATCGCGAGCAGGGGAAGGTCGTTCTGGATGAAGCAGGCGAACTCTGAGAAAGAAGCCCTGCAACAGCTGAAAAAACACACAGCAAACTACGCACATCGTATTACTGTATACAAGAAAGACGGCAAAGCCGTAAAGCGGGAAGTTGCCGAGTACGACCAGCGAGAAAAAGAATGGTTGGATTAGTCATGAAGCATAAAATTTCAGAAACCGGCGCTCGGATGCTCAAATATCAGGAGCAGCTTGCCGACGAATACAAGTATAAACCTATCCCGCGAACTTTCTTCAAGGATGTACGAGCGGAGGTCGAAGAAGCGCTGCCGGAATGGTGCAATATGTCCGGCGATACGACCAAACTCGAAACCAGAAGCGGCACGGTCATTGCCAGCGGGTATAACCGAATCGTGATTGGCGACTACGGCGCATTCGTTGAGTTTTCGCGTGCCCAAGCAAATGCACGTCATTTGAAAATCAAAGAGGGGCAGAGCTATCGTATCGAAGACCCGCGCTATGCTGAGCACGTCAAGTATCTTTGGCTCACGGCGGACGATGACTCAGACGTGAAAGTATACGACCAAAAACGCTCAGTTGAGTACGCTGACTACAAGCCGGGGATGCTGTATGTCAGCGTGTACGAGGTGTTTCCAGCGGAAACTGATGCCGGATTATCATGACGAGCACTGTGCTTTCGACAGCAAGCCAATCAAGCGTACACAGTGGGTGCGTTTTCTTGGGAAGGACTAACCATAGGGGCAGGAAGATTCCATTGCCGACCTGTACGCGAAAAGTGGCGCTGTGGTTTCCATGGTAGGTTCGGCTAAAGATTTGCTGACTTTCCTGCAATCTGCCGGAACCACAAGGCATTTTTGATGCGCTTGCCCCCAACCACTAGATATAGTGGTATCTTAATGTTTGTTTACAATTTAGACACTATATATTGTGTCTTTTCATTGACCGGATACCACATATATGGTATAATACAATTGTTCTCAGGAAGAGGAACGGCTCCTGAGGCATCAAGGTTTTCCTTTCCCCAATCTTGGTCGCATGGCTTCATTTGAGCTGACACAGGTGAAGCGTGAAAATCATCCGTTTCATAGTAATATCCTTCCTTTCTTTGGCGCGGGTAACTCCGCGCCAGCCGTCCAAGCAAACAGCCTCCACGCGGCGGACGGTGGACAACAGATGCTTCCGTGTTCCGGGCATCTGGCTAATGTTTGTATTTGCTGGTTTAGCTCAGCTGGTAGAGCAACTGATTTGTAATCAGTCGGTCATCGGTTCAAGTCCGATTTCCAGCTCCAGACGCTATCCGTTGGATGTATCGAAATCACATGATACGATGCTATACACAACATCTGGCGGACAGCATGCCACCCATTAAGGCGGCCTCCTCGTGGCGGGTGGCGGACAGCGGCTCTTGCGGCTGCTGACGAATGTCTTAGAAGCATGCAAACGTACGAGCATCCCCGTCAAGTCGGGGCGCATCCAGACGCGACACAGCCGTAAAGGCGAGATTGCTGCACGGCAACTGGTAAGTTTCGCCGCAGTCTCACACACAGCCCAACAACAACCGTTAACCCGATTTGACAGGGAATCAACGACAGGGCTCAAAATTTGAAGTTGACCAACACCCAAGCGTTTTCTTGGATTCTCGCGTATCGTCAACGATGAGGTTCGCAAGATTGTCAGGTGGTGTGAAGATGACATCCGGGGATGACGACCTACTAAACGGATGTCATGGCGGGGCTAAGTGAGGGTTCACCCGCAATCTTATGCAGGTATCGTATAACGGCTAATACTCCGCCCCTCCAAGGCGGAGACGCGGGTTCGACCCCCGCTACTTGCTCCACACGTCGCAGTCACCGTACGCCACGACGTTAAACTTGGTGAGCATGGTCCACTTGTGGTCCGCTGTCCGAATGTCGATGAGACAGCCTCAAAAATAATAGACAAACAGGTGCTGTGCCTGAAAGTATTCGAAAGTCCCGGTGTTAGTCGCGAATAAGACCGGAAAACGGTGAAGAGGGTACAATACAGAATCTATCGGCGTGGCTGCCGAATGGTGCTGGATGCGAGTTGGCTTCTCGCTCAAGGGGTGACCAGCATAAAACACCCTATCGTGCTCGATTAGCTCAGTTGGTAGAGCAGCGCATTCGTAACGCGCAGGTCGGCAGTTCGAACCTGCCATCAAGCCCCATTACCCAATGAAGCGATAATAGAAAGGAGATGAAACTTATGGAACAGGCAATTATCAATGTCGAAGGTACGACTACCATTGAAACCGCTGCAGCGGCAAAAAAGCTGATTGAAATGTTTGGCAATCAGAACGTCCGCGCCATCGCTGTCAACCGTGTAAACGACAAGAGCGACGAGGTCATTGTTGAACTCGATTTCGTTCCCGGTTTGGCACCGCATCTGCACGGCTTCACGCTTCAGGTTAATGGCTTGACCTGTGGTTATGCTGGTACTGGTCCTTCCAATCTGTATGAAGTCCTGCAGGCGGCTGGCGTGAGTGAAGCTCAGGTAGCACGCGAGGACATCACTCAGAAGAGCACAAAAACCATTCCTCTGCGCCTGGAACGCGCCGTGACTCAGTACGGCGACTTCCAGTTTGCGTAACGTTATTTGGCGGGCTTGACCCGCCATCATGGAGGGATAGCTTAGCTGGATAAAGCACCTGCCGCAAAGCAGGGTATCGATGGTTCGAGGCCATCTCCCTTCTCCATCCAGACACCCTTTCGCTTCCTTTCGCCAAAGGTATCTGGGGTATTGTACTGCATTGCGTGTAGTACGGCCAATCAGGCGCGGAACTCCGAAACCATACCACGAAGAATTTTATCCTCTCCGCGCAGCATGGACATGCGATTTTACGGGGATAAATTCAAACCGAAATTGTGTCGAGTGGCGAAGACGGTTGCGACACTGGCGAAGCACATATCTGCTTCGTCAACCATCCATGAGAAAGCCTCCACGTGGCAGATGGTGGGCAACGCAGCAAAGCTGCGGCTGATTTCTTTCAAACCGGTATCTGAATAAATGCAGATAAATAGACGAAAAAATCAAAAAAGCAAAGGAGTACACAGCATGAGTAATCAGAAAATCATCAAAGCAATCGCAGGGATTGCAGCAGCCGGTATGATGGCAACTTGTCTGCCTGTCGCAGCATTCGCAGCCACCGGCGACACCTATCATTTCTCTTTCAGCAACGGTTCTTCCCAGGACCTGGCTCCGGGCGGCTCTATGACGTTCCCGGCAAGCCAGTATGACTACGGTTACTGGATTACCCTGCAGGGCCACGGCGGCTACACCTACAACTACTATCCCGGCGACACTCTGCCGTACGATGCAGTTGACCAGTGGTTCACCGCTGACGGCATCACTTCCTGCTATGCGGCCGAAGGTAATCCGCGTTCCATCACCATCAACTATCAGATTGACGGCAACACTGTGCTGACCGAAACTGACACCGCCACTTTCCCCGGCAGCGTTGATGGTCAGAGCGTTGAAGCCTGGACCACCGATTCCGGCGATACTTACACCGCATCCAGCAAGAGCCTGAACCATGACCGCCTGTTCTACTACCTGGGCGACGACATCCACGACAACGTCCTGACCCTGAAAGCCACTTCTGCATCCACTCCCGATGACGGCAAGGATGACAACAAGGGCGATGACAAGGGCGATGTCACCAACCCCGACGATAAGGGCGACAACAAGGGCGACAATACCGGCGACAGCGGCACTACCACTCCCGATGACAAGGGCGACGTAGTGGCCCCCGATAAGGACAACACCGGTAAGGACAACACTTCTACCGGCTCCAACAAGGGCAACGGTACTACCACCACTACTCCGACCGCTCCTCGCAAGAACGTTGAAGTCTCTGAGCACGGTGAAATTGCCGCCGCTATTGCCAATGGCACCTGGGGCAATGAGTACACCGTCTGCACCAGCTGTGGCTATCACAACTGGACCCGCAAGGGTAACGTTTACGTCTGTGACCATTGTGGTCACGAAGTTCTGACTGTCAAGGGCGCTGATGGCGTCAAGGGTTATGCTGGCACTCTGGCTGGCAACGAGCCCCAGTACGCTTCTACCTCTGAAGCTCAGGCTGCTGCTGAAAAGCGTGAAGCCGCTTATGCCGCTTCCATCGCTGCTCTGCAGGCACAGGTTGCCGCTCGTGAAGCTGCTTATGCCGCTTCCCTGGGCATCCACTAATTTGCCATCCTCTAACTAACGGTAATCGATAGTTTTTTCTCCTTGCTGTGGGGCGGGATTTCGGTCCCGCCCCATCCTTTTATGGTCAGATGTCCGAGTGGTTTAAGGAACTGGTCTTGAAAACCAGCGACGCCGCAAACGTCCGTGGGTTCGAATCCCACTCTGGCCGCCATGTTTGCCGGGACTTCCCGGCTTTTTTGTTTTTGTGAGCAATACAAGGCAACAGATTGCTATATCGAATAGGGTTATAATTGAGAGCCAGAAAACCTGCAGGCTTGCCTGTGGGATGAATGGCTCTTTTTGATTTTTTGTAAAATATTCGTTGAGCAGTTTGACTGACGGCACAGAATACATACATAATATATGTATGAGGTGATATGGTTGGCAAAAAAATCAAGCGTACAAGTGAACATTACGATTCCTTTAGAGTGGAAGGAGTCTGACATCGAGATGGTTGCCAAAGCCAGAGCTTGGGCTGTTAAGGCTCATGCCGGGCAAAAAGACAAGGCTGGGAAGGACTACTTCAAAGCGCACGTTACGGTTGTAGCAGAAGGCGTAAAAGGTGACCCAATAGCCGAGGCTGTGGCATTTCTGCATGATACGGTCGAAGATACGTCCGTCACAATAGAAGACATCAGAACGGGGTTTCCAAAAGAGGTTGCTGACGCTGTGAGTGCGTTGACCCATAGCAAGGGTATATCGTATGCTGAATATCTTTGGTATATTCAGCAAAATTCGATTGCTGTCAAAGTAAAGCTCTCGGACCTGCGCAGCAATATGGACTTAACCAGGCTCCCTCACACTCCAACTGAAAGGGACTTGGAAAGAACCAGAAAATACAAGCGGGCATATACGATACTGTCATCGAGAGAAGGTATAAGCGCAGTTAATCCGTATGCACTGTACGACTACTTGCTGGCAAACAACTGGAGCGTCAAAAGGAAAAGCACGAGGACTTCCGTTCTGGAAACGCCAGATGACTCTGCTGCAATCACGGTGCCTATCGACCTGACTTTGGCTGACTACGAGTCCAGAATGGCTAACGCTTTTGGCGTACTGTGCTCGTATGAGGACGTACTGCTCTCGAATGTGATAGTGCGGATTGTGGCTTGGAAGCCAGACAAACAATGAGCGCGGGCCTGCCATTATTTTTACGAAAAGCCTTGACTTTGGCTTTTACATATTGTATAATATAGACACTGAATTTGATGAAAGGAAAATTGCACGATGTTTGCTGCTATGATGAACAAACAGAATAAATTGCAAAAGCTGTGGAGCAATTGGAATCTCTTCGGCTGTTTTGTGTTGTCTGTTTGTGCAAATCATAGTGCAGTGATGGTTGAATAAAATCATCCAAGTATCGGTTGTTTTCCATACTCTGCACGATATGAGCACCTGTCAGACGCACAACGCCTGATGGGTGCTTTTTTGATGCAGAAAATCAGAATCAGGTCACTCTAATGCCGCTGGAGTGAATTCCAGCCAGGCTTATTAAAGTGTATGCTATTATACATAATGTATATTCGAGGATTCGCCAAACGGTAAGGCATCAGGCTTTGACCCTGACAACGGTTGTTCGACTCGACCATTCTCGGCCAACGCTCACTTTCATGCGCATCGGAAGTGAGATTCCTCAAAGCTGTGTTCCCATAAGCAAGGCACGGAAGATGCGCGACAAGTGCTCGTAACTCAATCGGTAGAGTACCCGACTTTTAATCGGGGTGTTCGGGATTCGATTTCCCGCGAGCGCACCATGCCCGGCAGAGCATTATCTGCCACTTTTGTGGGTGTATAGCTCAGTAGGCAGAGCGGCGGACCGTTAATCCGTTTGTCGCAGGTTCAAATCCTGCTACGCCCGCCATAAGCTCCTCTGGTGAAATTGGCAGACACAGTGCGCTCAAACCGCACCGTTTTGAGGGTTCGAATCCCTCGGGGAGTACCATGTCCGGCAGTACAACAACTGCCATTTATGGGTTGTTAGCTCAGCTGGTAGAGCAACGGACCGTTAATCCGTGGGCCGCAGGTTCAAACCCTGTACAACCCGCCATATGCTCCAGTGGCGAAACTGGCAAACGCGGCGGCTTTAAGTCCCGTTTTACTCTGGGTTCGACTCCCAGCTGGAGTATCTATATAGGGGTGTAGCTCAAGTGGTAGAGCAGCGGTCTCCAAAACCGCTTGTTGCATGTTCGAGTCGTGTTACCCCTGCCACAATAAGAAAAGCCGTCCTCACATAAGAGGCGGCTTTTTGTTTTGGAGAGTATACAGACCAAAAAACTAAACCACAAGTTGATTGCGAACTTGCGAAAACATGGTATAATAATATCAGAACGAAACGAAAGGAGATACCCCAAAATGCTGTGCAACACTGTTAATGTCATGTCGTATGAGTATAGTTACGAATATTCTGAGTTCATGTCCTTTGAACGCAGTTTTATTTCTCATACTCCTCGACAGGCAAAAACAGACCATGTACAGATGCGGTGCGTCTTCTAAGCGATAACTGCATGTCATAGCTGCTTGTCGAGATTTCGGCAGGCAGCTTTTTTGTTGCCTGCAATACAGAAAGGCAGCAAGAAAAATGAACGTTCCTACTATTGATATTCAGAAAACTGGTGCCAACATTAAGACACTGCGAAAGGCAGCAGGTATCAAGGTGAAAGATGTGGCAGATACACTCGGCGTATCCACGCAGGCAGTTGCCAAATGGCAAGCTGGAACAGCACTCCCCACCATCGACAACCTTGTGATATTGGCAGCGATGCTGGATACCAAGATAGATGACATCTTAGTCATCGCATAATCCCCGCCGCAGGATTGCGGCTATATATGGCCCGTTGGACGAATTGGTAGAGTTGCCGCCCTTTCACGGCGGAGGTTATTGTGGGTTCGAAACCCACACGGGTCACCATGCTTCTGTAGCTCAGTTGGTAGAGCAGCGGCCTGAAGAACCGCGTGTCGCTGGTTCGATTCCAGCCGGGAGCACCATATGTGTCGGTATGCAAGAGGTTAAAGCAAACGGTCTGTAAAACCGCTCCGTTACGGTTCACTGGTTCGAATCCAGTCCGACACACCATAAGGCCCCTTCGACAAGTTGGTCCAAGTCGCCAGCCTCTCAAGCTGGAGTCGGCAGTTCGAGTCTGCCAGGGGTCATACAAGCACCTATGTCAAAAAGGTGTTTTTATTAAACAATAAACTTGACGCAACACCTAATGTTGCGTCAAGTTTTATTTATTTTTGTAAAACTATAAACTTTACTATTGCCTTGTTCCGCTTTTTTGATATAATAATTGTAGAACTATAAACTTTACCAATTGCGAGGCACCACCTATGAGCATCTATCATGTTACCGAAGAAAGAAAAATGAGAGATAAACGGGGTAAGGGTACTGGTGCCGATTATAAACCTTGGATTTATGTCCGAGAAATAAAAAGTGATGGTACTTCGTCAGAACCGATAGACTGGACCAATGGAAGAACCTGCCAACTATTGTCACAAGGAGAAAAATACCTTTGGTATTATTTGAGATGGGATGATTCTGTTAAAAACATCTACGAACAGTATCCACTAAATTTAGATGCAACTAATAGTATTGCTTTCAATTCTGGCATCAAGCCCATGCTAAACGGGAAAAAGCATATGACTACCGATTTTTATGTCGAGTATCAAGATGGTCATTTCGAAGCTTTTTCCATTAAAGATTCCCGCCAGACTTTTGAAAATAAACGAAATATAGAACTTCAATTTGTGGAAATGCAGTATTGGGAGCAAATGGGCATTCCTTGGCATTTGACTTATAAAGAAGATTATAATCCCATATACATACAAAATATAGAAATAGTAACGACTTTTTATGATATAGCCAGTGTTTATGATGTGTTTTCATATATCAAACATTTAATAGCGCATAAAATCGTTAAAGTTGATTTGCAAACCAAATTACTTAACCTCAATGAGATTTATAAAAGTAATAAGGAGTTTATCGATGAATACTATAGCCATACATGCAGGGGATATATTGAGTGACCAAGAAAGTAAAGTTGAATATGGCATTGTTTTTATAAATGCTAACAGCAATTTACTTATTGCTTGTGAAAGAAACACAACCAAATTACTTCTGTCTACATTTCCATTAGATATTGTTTATAAGAAGGTTGTAAGCGGCGCATTTACTATTGTAGAAAAAGAAGAAGTTGTTTATGATGAGGACAATATGTCCGCATCGGCAATAGAAGCAAATAAAAAGCGTGCGGATTTTATTAAAGATGTTGCCAATAAATATGGCCCTGATTATTCAGCACTTCTAAAAAAGAACTATGATTCATATATCAAGCATGAATTGACGAAAAAATATGGAATATCGCATACTACCGCCTATAATTTAATAAGAAAATACTTACAATCAGGATGCGACATCAACTCTGTTTACGACAAAAAAACTTTAGGTGTGAATGGTAAGGCTAAATCTAACTATAAAATAAAAACAGGGAAAAAGCCTGATTTGGGTTCTCAAGGTATCATAATCACCGATGATGTTAAAGCTATTTTCGACAAGGTTCTTAACTATTATGCATCCGGGAGAAGCAAAAGCTATAAATTCGTTTATAACTTGATGATTGCCGAGTATTTTTGTGACCAAAGAGAAATAGATGGCGGCATTCAATATGTTCCGTTTCCTATTAACGAAAGACCTACTTACGCACAGTTTTATTATTATGCAAAAAAGAAGTTTTCTGTGGAAGAAATCGGCGTTATTAAAACTTCTCGTATGGAGTATAGGAATAACATGCGGCTTATACGGTCTGATGTTCAAAAAGCTGCAATCGCTCCAGCGTATATAACTGAAATGGATGAGCTAGAGTCTGACTTGGAGCTTGTGGATTCTCAAACAAGAACAATGAACATTGGTAGAGCCATTGTTTATTGTCTGATTGATGTTTGCACAAGATTGATTATGGCTGTATCTGTGAGTTTAGAGAATAATAGTGTCAGGGGATTTACTAACTGTTTCATGTTTCTCGCGGATGATAAGCGTAAAATTGCCAATCGATATGGACTTGATTTCGATGATACAATGTGGCCTTCTGGTTACTTACCCAAAATCATCAGGACGGACCGTGGTTCTGAATATATGAGTGGGGAAGTCGGAAGAATTTGCAATGAACTGGGTATTACCCTTGAACCTGTTCCTGCTGGGACAGGTTCATTAAAAGGCGTTGTAGAACAGAGTTTCCATCAATTACACTGCTCTATAAATCCTTTAACTGAAAGACGTGGCCTTATCACCAAAAGGAACGACTCCAACCACCATAAGCAGGCAAAACTCACAATTACAGAATTCACGAAAATAGTATTAAATTGTGCTCTGGCACACAATACAAGCACTATTGAAAAGTTCAAATTATCCGCAAGGCAAACTAAAGACGGCGTTTACCCAATTCCAATTGTATTATGGCAAGATGGCTGCAATCACGGCTTAGAGCCGAAGAAAATTATCAATAAGGAACAGTTCGCATGGACCTTGATGACAAAAGAATCCGGTAAAATTTCAAGAAATGGGCTTACCGTAAACGGAATCAATTATTTACCTGTCAATGATGCAGATTTGGAAAATCATATGGCAAAGGCAGGCAATAAAAGTGTACCGTTTGAATGTCGTATGGATAGGCGAATCGTAGACAGAGTTTACTATTTGAAAGACAATAAACTTCGATATTGCGAACTCAACGCTGAATCTACTGACAACGCAGAATTCAAAGGCTTAATGTTTGAGGATGCTATGGCATTGAAAAAAGCAAGACGGTTATTGATTGCTAAAAGTAAGCGCGAAACAGATGACACAAATGTTTTTACCGTAATGACCAATAAACAGACAGTCGAAAATGCCGTCCGCGAAACGAATACAGCTTTAAAAAATGCTTCCAATACAGGCAGTCCGAAGAAAGAAGTAGATACAACAAATATCAAGAAGAATAGAGCTGCAGAACGCAGAACTGTTATGGAGGAGCATTATATTGGTAACAGGTTACTGGGCGACAATCAAAGTGGTGCATTTACATCCACAAAAAGCTCCGATACAAACTACACTTCACCTGACGTAAGTGACGATTTTGATGCTTTCTTTAGTGATGATGAAACTGATTGGAGCAAGGCAATTAAAGACGAACGGAAAGAGGAATGATATATGTCTGTACTTATATGGGATTATGAATATGCAGACCTTCAAGATGGCGAAGGCCAATATGATAATATCAATCTTCATAATGTGAATTCTGTAAAAGCTGTATACATTCCTGCCGAGTTTGAAATGGACAAAGGCAATCCATTTATAGAAGCCCTTCCTTTACCGCGTGAGGGAGTTGACGTAAGGCGCTCATATAACAAGCAGATAAATGGTTATGATGCAGATAAAGTCTCTGATATGAGCGACTATCAGCGTATAAGAGCCATTTCGCAGCTCCGTGAACTCCGTTTTCCTTTACCATTCGACGAAAGATTGGAAACGACCATTTACAACACATTAGTAACATCATACAGAAATCGAAAACTTCGTGGCAACATTGACGCTCCAATTTCATATGATGCTGGCGATGAAAAACAGGAAACCGTTGGATTACTTAAAGGCCGTAAAGATGGTGCTGCAAATGCAGGATTTAGCCTTATCGGTTATTCTGGTTGCGGGAAAAGCACGGCTCTGGGGTTTGCTTTTGACCATATTCCACAAGTAATCTATCATAATGTCAACGGTTATCGTATTCCTCAGATTGTATACCTTAATGTATCCTGTTTTCATAATAACAATATGTCTGCTCTTTATATTGGCATTGGAGTAGCTATTGATGACGCTCTCGAAAACAGTAATTCTGTCTATGCGAACATTGTAAAAAAAGAACGTACTGTTGGCGAAAAAGAAGCAAAAGTTAATGAGCTAGTTGAGAAATTTAATATCGGACTTATTGTATTCGATGAAATTCAGTTACTGAGTTTTTCTACAAACGATGATGACCGAAATAATTCCTCTCGCTCATCATTTGGCAGCTTAATGACCTTACAGAACAATACAAAAGTTGCTATTGGTATTGTCGGAACAGAAGAAGCCTATACGAAAATGTTTCCCAATTTACAGACCGCACGACGTATAGGCCCTAATATAAATGCTAGTACGTATTGTTCCAGCAAATCTTTTTTCGCTGTACTTGCAAAGGAATTGCTTAAATACCAGTGGTTTGACCATAGAGTAAATTTCGACAAATCTATGCTCCAAACACTATATGATGAAAGTCATGGTATCATAGACCAAATGGTAGGTATTTTTAGTGCTATGCAGTATGAATACTTTTACCAAGACAAAAATGTAACCATTGATTCCGCATACATAAAGAAGATTGCCGCAAGCTACTATCCCGGCCTTTCAAGATTGAATAAAAATCTTGCATCCGCAGATGCCGAACAGAAGCGTAAGGCAATTATTGATAAAGCTGCGTCAAGACAGTCTGAGATTGCTGAAATTGCTTCACAAAAGGCATTCGAAAAAGAAATTCGAAATGCACATCCAGATGCCATTCCACTCGAAACGATTATTAAAAACGTAAATGTGTTGGCGGGATTTCTTATAAATTCAAAGACCTTTACTGAAGATGATATTGTTATGGCATACAATAATATCATGAAAATAAAAGGCGACCATACAGACGAAAAAACACTTACAAATGATGTTTATACTTTACTTACAGAAATGAATTCTGAAGATGCTATTGCAAAAATCATGAAGCAGAAAAGCACTGTTCCTGTCAGTCGCAAAACAGCAAAAGAGTCTATGCAAAAAGCACTTGACGAGCACACTTATGTTCCAAAATGAGTGAGGCAATAATATGGATAAAGTACCTTATTATGAACCTGCATATACGGAAGAAACTCACTACTCTCATGTCTGTAGATTGGCAAAATTAAATGGGTTCGACTCAATAAAAGCATTTTCAAATCAGTATCTCAGATTTGGAAATGAAGACAAAAGAACTATTATCCGTAACTCTGCCGGAAATATGGCCCCATTTTTTACATCCACCGATATACCAGAGGATTACTCAGATTATATATTAAATACCACTGCTTATTCATATCAAGCCATGTTTATGGATGATTATAGGCGGTTAAGAATTATAAATAGGCTTTATCAAATTGACACTCGGCTATCTTATAGTGGAACTATGGATAAGAAGAAGCCTTGTTTTTGTATGGACTGTATGAGAGCGCAGAAAATATTCAAACGGTTGCATCAAATTCCGAGTGTAAAATATTGTCCGATTCATAAAAAGCCGTTATTGGAATATATCGGCACAGCGGGCCATGAGTTTGAATTACTTTCCAATTCCAAGGTGCTAGACCACACACTGGATGCTAATAGTGAAATTCATATTGCAACTTTTATACAGGACATTCTATATGAAACACCCGATATTTCAGTTGTAGATGTCAGAAATATCATTAGGCAACGAATAGAAGAGTTTGGTGGCAAAGAAACCTTTGCCAAATCATTTCACCAATCCCAATTGAGTGGTTATTTTGATGATGAAGATAGTATTATGCGCTTCATTAACGCCAATTTAGGGCAAAGTAAAATTAGTGAGTCAAAAGCAATATCTATACTTGTATTTCTATTTGATACATGCACCGAATTCATAGATTGTTATAATGCAAACAAAGCTAAATTTGGCAGCAACGATATCGATGAAAAAGAATTTTGTACTTTTTTAGATGATGAGGGTTATACTTTAGTCTCTGATTTTAGACAAAACTTGGTTACAATTCTGCACAGAGATTGCGGGAATCGTTTTTTATCCACGCCAAAAGCAATGCTTAATGGCTGGGCTTGTCCACATTGTAGTAAAAATATGTCTGACTATGATTTTCAGGCTCGCATTGTTAATTACGCAGGAGCAGGCAATTACACTTTAATACAGCCTGCAAAAAACATGAATGGCAACATGGTATTACACCATAATAGGTGTAATAAAGATATTTCTAAAAAGTATGCTGACTTTCTATTTAGAGGTTACAGATGCCCTTGTGAAAGCAGAATAGCCAAATCAGATGCCGAAAAATCTGTTGCTAATAAAGGCAATTTTGAATTGATTACCTTTAACGGCTCAGCTAAACCGGCAACCATTAAATGTAAGGCTTGTGGAAATACAATTGATTATTTGCAATTCAAAGATATACCAAAGAATATACATTGTAGATACTGTAATCCAATACCTGCCACAGCTAATAAAGAACATATACAAACAAAAAGAGTTACACCTCTAGTTCAACCGAAACCACAAAAACAGCCCATCACAAAAGAAATCATTACACAAAATATACTTGCACTTGTAGGCAATGCATACGAAATATTGAATATCGGGCACAATAACAAAAATGGTCGTATAGAGTTAACCCTAAAGCACAATTTTTGTGGATGTGAGTGTAAAATTCTATATAAGAATTTTACTAATGGTTCAAGATGCTCCTGTGAAGGATTTGGTATTCAGGCTACCAATGACGAAATCAAAAGATACATTTCCGAATTATCCGGGGGATATTACGTATGTATAGATACCAAGATAAACCGTAAAAAGGTAAACATCAAAAACATTATCACAAACGAGATTGTATCTCTTCCATATAGTCTGATTATACAGGAATTAAAAAGACCAACAGAATCAGTGCTATTACCTTGCAATACAAAACAAACAGGCATTGCACTTCCTCGTTCAGCTCCAATGCTATTTATGGAATACCTTACAAGTACATATGGTAATGACGGAGTATTTTTTAAGCGTGATATTTCTTATGCTGCTACAGACCATTGGATTTCATCAACAATAAATATGTTTTTACAGCAGGGTCTGATTAACAGAATCGGCATGGAAATTTACACTTTTCCAAACATAGAACCTGATTGGAATAAAATAGTGAAGCTGTTCTATATCGGTCAAAACGGTATTAGACATGGCTGTACATATGGCAGAAGCTTTTTAGCAGAATTGGGCATTTCTGTCAAATATCCTGCTAAAAGATTGCACATCCTCAGCAATAGAGAAACTCGTCTTACCTCCATAAAATCAAATGGCAAGAAATCAATAAGAGAAATCGGGAATATATCACTAAATGTAAAACCTGCTCCCTGCAATATCACAAATCAAAATTATAAAATTCTTCAATTAGCAGATTATATGAGCGGATACAATAATCAAAATTATCCGCAGCTTTCAGAAGCAGATAATAAAATACTTGTCAATTACGTTGCAAATGTGCCGAGAGACATCATCAAAAAAACACTAAGTTATTACCCTGAATCTGTACGAGTAAAGGTAATGGCCCTGTTAAACTGATTTTCCAGCAGCTGCTTCAAATGTAAGTAGCTGCTGGTTTTGTGTTTTAGAGAAGTCATCCATATCACAACTACAAGTTGATTGCGAATAAATTTGGAATATGTTAAGATAGCAGCAAGATGAAAAGAACATGAATCTTTTCAAAATCACCACCAAAAGGGAGATAGTAAAGTTTTGAGTTCGGTAGTCAAGTTTATTGTTTAACAAAAACAAAAAGGTGCATTATGCAGAGGTCGCCTAACGGTAGGGCAGCAGCTTGCTAAGCTGCCGTCGCGGAAATCGCGGCATGTGAGTTCGAATCTCACCCTCTGCGCCATCTGCTTGCTTGTTCGAGTGGTTGATGAAATCGGTCCAGAAAACCGACGATGGGAGACTGTCCGAAGGTTCGAATCCTTCAGCAAGCGCCACTGCCCTCATTCTGTGCGGTATCCGTGCAGGTGAGGGCTTTTTCTTTTGCTTTTCGCTTCGAATTTCGGACTCGAATGGCGTTAATGGTCGGATATTCTTGATTATACATGCCTTTGCTGTATGGCAAATAGCTCCAAACAGTATTGGTTTTTACACCCAATTCTTCTGCAATTTCAGGAACTGACATACCGTTCGCACGCAGCTTCCCGATTTTTTCTGATGTTTCATCAGACCAGGCCCCGGCCGTAATCAGTATTTTGCGCACTTTCTGCAATGAGATGCCTGCACGTTTGGCAATGGTTCTTCTAGGTATACCTTGCTCGTGGAGCCGGAGAACCGTCTGTATTGTCGCGTCCATCTTGTCAGTACCTCGCCGTTATCGATTTTTGTATTGCCCTAATTGTTGTACTTTAATCATACAGCAAAGCAACAAAATTGTCCAGGAAGCAAAAGTGCCTTCATTTGCCACTGATTCATCCGTTCGGAACGATATCGAAAATACCTTGATATTATTCCGATGCAATATTCCGATAAGCCGACTTTGTTCCGCAAATTGTGGATTGGATTCCTACCAAAGTTTGAAAGCAGAATGTTTCATCTATAGCTGCAAGGCTTTGGTGAGGAAGTTCACGGAATCGGTCCGTAAATCTAACGGCAGGATACTGCTCAAAGGTACAAATCCTTCAGCAAACGTCACAATCTCCAAAGTCAGCGATTGTTCGTAAATTTATGGGGGACTGCTTTCTTGTTTAGCACCACAATTTGTGATATAATAGCGAAAGAAAACAATGAATAATGGAGTGCCATAAAATGCAGAAATACGATTTCATCAAGAAGCAATATACGCCGTACACCCCACCTCAGAACGGGCATTGCGACATCATGGTTCATGCCAACGAAGAACTCAATTGTGCTGCGTGCGGACGTACCATCAACAAGCACAACGCATATACGTCTGCGGCCATCCAGAACGATATTGGCATTGGCTATCTGATTTGCAAAAGCTGCTATGAGCACGAGCTCGAAATCAGAAAAGCTGTAAAATAAGGGTCCAGCCGCCTCCATAAGGAGGCGGCTTTTTTGCTTGTAAAAATATGTATAAACTGTTACCATTTTGCGCTTTCCGTTGTGAGAAATTGCGAATCGCGGTATAATGAAAGGGTAAAAAGTGAAAGGATTTTTGCCGTATGTACATTGATTTCACGAGCAAGCAGTACTTCTTCATTCTGCACGCTCTTGCTGTTATGATAACGTTTTATAGCAACGATTTTTCCTCTATCTGCAAAGAGGTTGGAGAGGCTTATGGAGCAAGCGAAGCAGACATTGCAAGTGCTTGCGCTGCTCTGACAGCTGTGAACGTAACGGCACCTGTCAAAAGTTTATCTAACAAGTGCAGCGACATTCTGGAAGATATACTGCATCATGCACGAGAACTGCCGGAAAAGGATGCTCCGTATAAGTACAGCATTGGCTTGGATACTCTTTCCTGGAAAGTAGTTGCTGATGCACTGGATACATACTCACGTATTTTGATGGGGCAATTTGGCGTCATCTATGAAGCACTTGATATTTCTGGTAACGATGAGCAGCACTTCCAGGCGTATCATGATGCACGCTGGAATGGGGTGGGGGTCCTCGAAGCCCGTGACCTTCTGATTCCACAGCTCAAAAAGATAAGGCTTGGTTGGAATGGGAACTTTGGTATTTCAAATTCAGGACTTGCCTACAACAGCAAACTGGCATACGAGATTCTTAAAACCATTCGATATGCGACAGAGAAACGAGATAGCTCCGTTCTGAAAGTGACAAACGAGCCGCTGCCGCATGTCGATGGTTCTTTCCAAATCAAAGCACTGTGAACAAGATTGGAGGTTTTCCGGGGTGGGCGACCACATCATTTCTTTCTTAGATATCTGCGCAATGCGCGGCCAGCTGGTTTTGGCAAAGGCACCGTCCATCCCGGCTATCAATAACAAAACTGTATATTGTACCGGCGCTCACAAACACGGAGAGGACCGCTGCATTGTCCTTGACGGCGAGGAGTACAGCCAGATTCTTTTTGCTGACGGAACAATAAAACTGTATTGGCAGTGAGGTATCATTGTGGACAATATAATTGTGAACAGCGCTCTTTGGTATGCCGAGCAGAGCAGTCAGTTTCTTTTGAATTCTGGGGCCAACAAGCTGCTGGATAAAGGCTATGACTACTATGTAAGTGAATTTATTCCGCTTGGGCACCGCCTTATCCAAAACGGTCAGATTGCTGCCAATGCGATGGATGGAGAGCTTGCCGCACAGTTCTCGATGGCATACGTCGCAAACTATTGGCGTGCAGCAAAAACCGTGTACAATTTCGCTCCGGAATTTCTCAGAACATTAGCCGAGACTGAGGACGCACCGATTTATTCCGATATTATGATGCGGCTGCCATATAGGGATTTTGTCGTCAATAACCCACGACTAAAGTCGCGGGCTTGCATCAGCGAGTCTACGCTTTAGAAGTGTCCGAAAGGATATGTTGACTACCCTAAGTGCTTCGAGCACTCCGTTATAAGCGAATAGATAGTTACCGTGCGGCGTTA
>ENA-ORRU01000979-ORRU01000979.1-human-gut-metagenome-genome-assembly--contig:-NODE-979-length-19026-cov-9.757999_pt1 | contig 19026 bp, 19 predicted proteins | sample MGYA00242184_ERZ509151 | MGnify/ENA primary metagenome ERZ509151 (study PRJEB26280, sample SAMEA2338667) | human gut metagenome | biome: human gut; feature: human-associated habitat; material: faeces... | reverse complement strand
TTGCGATGTGCGGAAAGCTTGGTTTTCTGCGGTGAGCCGCAGTCTGCAATTGGAATGCTTAATAATACTTGCCGTTGGACTTCACAGCCCGGTCAATGGAGCGCTTTGCATCGCGCTGGGCGGCATCGGCACGCTTGTCGTACAGCTTTTTGCCCTTGCACAAGCCCACTTCCATTTTTACGCGGCCATGCTTGAAATAAAGCGAGAGCGGTACCAGCGTATAGCCCTGCAGCTTGCACTGCTGGTGCAGACGCCGGATCTCACTTTTGTGCGCCAGGAGCCGCCGGACACGCATGGGGTCCTGATTGAACAGATTGCCGTGGTCGTAGGGGCTGATGTGCATTCCCTTTACCAGCAGCTCGCCGTTTTCAATATCCACCCAGCTGTCCTTCAGGTTGACCCCGCCGGCCCGCAGGCTTTTGACCTCGGTGCCGACCAGTTCAACGCCGGTTTCCAGCGCTTCGATGACAAAATACTCGTGGCGCGCTTCACGGTTTTGGGCAATCACCTTTTTGCCGGGCTTTTCCTGTGCCATCAAGCGCACCTCCTTTCAAAGCCGTTTTCCCCTGCAGCACGCAAGTCCATTCCGCTAAGGGGTATACAGTATAACGCAGTAAAATCGTTTTGTCAAGCCAAATCGGGCATCACATTTCGCCGCGGCCTTCCATAGCGCGGTACAAAGTGGTTTCATCAGCGTATTCCAGGCTGGAACCAACCGGCAAGCCATAGGCAAGGCGGGTGGTTTTGATGCCCAGGGGCTTGATGAGCTTGGCCAGGTACATGGCGGTGGCCTCGCCCTCGACGGTGGGGTTCATGGCCATGATGACCTCTTTCACCTTGCCGTCGCCCAGGCGGGCCAGAAGTTCCTTGACGCACAGCTGTTCGGCAGTAATGCCGTCCATCGGGCTGAGCAGACCGTGCAGCACATGGTACAAGCCGTGATACTCCCTTGTGCGTTCAAACGCCTGCACATCGCGGGGCGTTTCCACCACGCAGATCACAGAAGGATCGCGTTTTGCACTGGCACAGATGGGGCAGATATCCGCTTCTGTATAATTCTGGCAGATACGGCAGCGATGGAGCTTGGTGTGGGCGCCCTGAATGGCTCCCGCCAGTGCGGCGGCATCTTCGTCCGACATGCTCAGCACCTGATACGCCATGCGGGTAGCGCCCTTGCGCCCGATCCCCGGAAACTTGCTGAATTCTTCGATCAGCTTTTCCAGCGGGGCAGCAGTATAGCCCATGTTCTTCCCTCCTGCCGGATCAGAGACCGGGGATGTTCATGCCGCCGGTCAGCTTGCCCATTTCAGCTTCGGCAGTTTCGTCCACCTGCTTGACGGTTGCGTTGATGGCAGCAGCCACCATATCTTCCAGCATTTCAACATCATCCGGGTCCACAGCCTCGGGCTTGATGGTGATGGACAGCACTTCGTGCTTGCCGTTCATCTTAACAGTGACCATCTCACCGGCAGCGCTGCCGGTGTACTCGGCAGCTTCCAGCTCGGCCTGTTTGGCTTTCATATCTTCCTGCATCTTCTGTGCCTGACGCATGAGGGCGTTCATATCGGGGCGGCCAAAGCCTGCGGGCATTCTTGCTTTCATAATCGTTTCTCCTTATTGATGCAATGTATTTTTATGATCTCGTTTTCCTTGCGGAATCCTCAATGGACACATCCAACCCCAGCTTTTCCAGTGCACGAAGCGACTGCTCTGCGTTGGAGACCGTTTTGCCAGCGCTCTTTGGTTCATAGGGACCAATGGGCACCGCCGTACCGGACACATCCTTGATCAGCTTTTTGATCAGGCGCTGGCTGTCCTTGTTGGCGCGGATAAAATCGCGGAAGGTCTTGCCGCCGTCGATCAGCACGCGGGTGCCATCAAAGTAAGCCTTGGACTTGCGCAGATAGGTGTAGAGCATGGGATCTTTTTCCTGCAGCTGCTGTACCACCTGCGGCCAGTACGGATACAGCGCAGTCCCTTCCTGCCCGGCATCCTGTGGCTTTTCCGGCACAGGCTTTGCAGCGGGCGTGGGTGCAGGTTTGGGCGGTTCTGGCTGTGGAACAGATTCCAACTCTGCCGGCACGGGTGCAGCTGGCTGTGCGGCCTGCGCGGCAGGCTCGTCCCAAGGCAGCATTCCGGCCTGCTGCACGGGCGGTTCCTCCGGCAGCGGCGGCAGCTCTTCGGTCTGGACGGGTAAAGTCTGCTCTACAGATATTTCCGACGGCACGGAAGGTTCTGCCTTTACAGGTTTCGGTTCCGCTGCAGGCTGCACCACAGGAACGGACGGTATTGGCGGCTGGGGAGTCGGAGCGCTTGCAAAGGGCTGCACAGCAGTTGCCGAGGCAAACGGCTGCGGCGCTGCGGGTTGAGCTGCAGCACGGACAGGCGCGGCCTGCACAGGAACTGTCTGCGGCTGCTGGGGCGGTTCGGATAAGCCAAACAATGCAAGTTCCAGCTCGATCCGCTGGTCGCTGCCGCGGGTCATATGTTCCAGCGCACTGCCCAGCGCACGGATGGCACGAATGGCCTCCCGCTGGCCAAGCTGCGGGCCTTTTTCCAGATACAAAGCCTCCTCCTCCGGCGAAACGCCGGACAGAAGGCTCTGCCCGCCCGGCAATGCTGCCAGCATCAAAGCACGATAATGCGCGATCAATTCCTCCGTCAGACGCTTGACATCCACAGACTGCTGGCGAAGCTGTGCCAGCTGGGCCAGTGCTGTGGCACCGTCCTGCGCTTCCAGTGCGTCCGAAATGCGGAACAGATAACTGCGGTCGGTCACACCTGCCATGCGGCGCACCACATCGGCATCGATTTTCGCCGTAACGCCTGCGCAGGTATCCAGAATGGACAACGCATCGCGCAGTGCACCGTCGGCCAGACGGGCGATCAGTTCCGCACCGTCCGGCGAAAGCTCCAGCTTTTCCTCACCTGCAATGTATTCCACCCGGCGGGCGATATCCTCCGGCCCGATGCGGGTAAAATCGTACCGCTGGCAGCGGGAAAGAATGGTGGCGGGCACCTTCTGGATCTCAGTGGTTGCCAGAATAAAGATGACGTGGGCAGGCGGTTCTTCCAGCGTTTTGAGCAGCGCATTGAATGCTGCTGTGGACAGCATGTGCACCTCATCGATGATGTATACCTTATATTTACAGGCGCTGGGAGTGTAAGCTGTTTCGTCGCGCAGGTCGCGGATATCGTCCACACCGTTGTTGGAAGCCGCATCCATCTCCACCACGTCCAGAATGCTGCCGTTATCGATGCCCTTGCAGATCTCACACTCGCCGCAGGGGTCTCCATTGACCGGATGCAGGCAGTTGACTGCCTTTGCAAAGATCTTGGCGCAGGTGGTTTTGCCGGTGCCGCGCACGCCGGTAAACAGGTAGGCATGGCCCACACGGTTTGCCGTGATCTGGTTTTTCAGCGCAGTAACAATGGCCCGCTGGCCTACCACATCCTCAAAACGCTGCGGTCTCCATTTGCGGTACAAGGCACGGTACATGGTTCTCTCCCCTTTCCTGCAAAATAAAAAGGACAGCGCTGACGGGGTTTTGTCCCCGCCTTGCGTAACTCGGCATACGGATGCAGGCTTACTGAAACGCACGAACGCACTGCTTAAGGCTGCTTGGTTCCCCACCTGACCTGGTTCACAGCGAATCCATCGTACAGGACCCGCATCCGTATGCCGAACCACGCAGCAGGCGCTGTCCGACACATCCTTCTGAATGCCAGAATATTGTACCATAAACGCAGGCAGATTGCAAGGGGTGGGAGGTATCATTTCACGGCCCACGCATGAAACGACCAAATAGGATAGCCCAAAGTCAGAAAATGTGATGTTCTCTAAAATCCAAAAAGCGCAGTACATTCTCTGCGCTTTCGCGTTTTGTACTGCGCTTTGCTTTTATCCTGTTATTTTAACGGCATTGATTTTGCAGCAGCCTTTTTTTCTTACAATGCCACATCCAGTGCCATCATCAGCGCAAATCCCAGCACGATGCTTACAACACCGACAGGCTCGTCGCCCTCCACGGCCTGCGGAATCATCTCCTGTGCGGTCACGCACACCATACAGCCCGCCGCCGCGCTGAGCAGCCACGGCAGCGCAGTACTGACCCATTCGGCCAGAGCAAAGGCAAGCAATGCCCCCAACGGCTCTACCAGCCCGGAAGCCGCTCCCGCAAAAAACGCCTGACTGCGGGTGCGGCCGTTATGGGCCAGCGGCAGGCTGACTGCTGCACCTTCCGGGATATTCTGCAGGCCGATGCCAAGGCTCAGCGCCAGTGCACCGCTGATGGCATCCGGCTCCCCGGTCAATGCCAGTGCAGCGGCAAGGCCCGCCACCATACCCTCGGGCAGGTTGTGCAATGTTACAGCCAGCACCATACGTCCGCCGTGCCCGGCCCCGCCTGCCAGCAGCTGCCCGGCAAACTGTTCCACCTGCAAAAGGCCCACTGCGCCCAGCACAAGCCCCACTGCCGATGGGATCCATGCCGGAAGCGGCAAAGTCTGTCCGCGCTGGATAGCAGGCAGCAGCAGGCTCCACACACTGGCCGCCAGCATGATGCCTGCTGCCATGCCGCACAGGATGCGCTGCGTGCAGGGCCGCGACTGCCGCCGCAGCAAAAACACGCCTGCTGCCCCCAGTGTAGTGCACGCCGCCGGGAACAGCAGCACCCACGCAGTGAAAACGATCTGGTTCACGATACATTCCCCCTTTGCCCGGTGTATGTGCGCCGAAGCAAAAAGGTGCAGAAAAGCCCGTCACACAAAATACAGTGTGATGGGCTTTTCTGTCAGAATGCGATTGCATCTTCTTCGTTGCCAAAGGGCAGACCCGTAGCTGGATCGACCGGCGGCAGGCCAGCCTGCCCCATATCCGCCGCCTTTACGCTGCATACCACCGCATTGGCAAGCACATACTTCACCTTTGCGGTGGCAGCAGCGCCGATCTTATCATAGATGCGGCCTGCGCTGTAACAGTCGCCCAGCACGGTGTGAGTGCTGTTGGCCACATAACCCACCTTGCCCAGACCCGGCAGTTCTGCGCGGATGGCTTCGTGGTCAAAGTCATTCTCCGGCTCCTTGACCAGTTTTACCTTCTGGCCTACTGTAAACGGCTGAGTGCCGAAGCGGTAGTTGAGTCCGGTCAATGTAACATAGTACTTCATCTTTATTTCCTCCAAAACACATGTTTTATTTTCAGGGAGCCCGTTCATCCCCTGCTTTGTCTGTATTATCCGCTTTTTATGTCCAATAAAAATCACTTTCAAATAGCACTTGTCATTTTTTGATATTTTTGTTCAGGTTCGCTGCACAAAGTTTACCATCTTTTCTTTCTCCGCAGGTCAACTGTCATATGACAAATGGTTCTTTTCCGTTTCCGGAGCCGCATCATCCTCACTTTTGCATTTCTTTATTTCTCTTTAAGAAACATGCATTCCCGTCTTGATTTAAGTGAACAAACAATGAAAGAAATTACAAAGTGATTACAACGCGGTAAAAAATTCTTTCCTGAGTCTCCCTGCGCTTCGATCAGTTTAACAAAAACTCTTTGACTTTTAGCGATAAATTATAACAAAATCGTAGATTATCATTGAAATCTCACTTCTTAGCCAAAAAAACTCTTGATTTTTTCGCAAAAAAGACTAGAATATCCACTTGCAGAAAGGCACTTCCTGTAGGGCCTTCTGCAAAATACATTTGCGTATGGCAAGGAGATTTTAGATATGAAACTCAAGAATGTTTGTGTTGCTGTTGTTGCTCTGGCTCTGGCTGTTGGCATGACCGCTTGCGGCGGTTCTGCTTCCTCCACTGCTGCATCCTCTTCCGAGGCTGCTTCTACCAGCACTTCTGTTGCTGCTGAGGCCGAGGAGAGCGCTTCTTCCGCTGTTGCAGAGGAGAACGGTTCTTCTTCTGAGGCTGCTTCCAGCGAGGCCGCTTCTTCTGAGGCTGCTTCCAGCGAAGCTGCTTCTTCCGTTGCAGCTTGATCGCATAGCGCCTAAATTCCAATAAAAGCTGAAGCCGGGCACAGGGAGCCATGAGTTTTCCTGTGCCCGGCTTTTTTGCAGCAAAATGCGCCGGAAAGGTTTATTGGGAACCTCCCGGCGCATTTTTCAGAAGCTGTCATCAGAAGCAGGATGCCCCTCAGGCAGCGTGCAATGCTTATTCTTATATTCCCCAGAACAGGATCCCCAGTCCTGCAGAGAGCAGGATCATCCCAATGGGCGATGGTGCTTTGCCCTTTTTCCGGCGGCAAAGGGCATGCAGCCCCCACAGCAGCAGGAACACCACAATGGAACGGAGATCCGGTGCAATGCCTGCCTTGTCCGCTGCAAACCCGGCCAGCGTAGAAAGCGCCATGTTGACTGCAGTTGCCAGGATCATCGCCACCACACAGGGACGAACGCCGCCAAGAACTGCGTTGACTCCCGCATACTTCATCAGGTTCTGCAGCACCGATGCAATGAGCAGAATGATCACAAAAGACGGCAGCACCACCCCCAGCGTGGCACACAGCGCGCCCCAGAAGCCGCCCTGTGAAGAACCGATGAAGGTGGCCATATTGATGGCCAGCGGGCCGGGTGTGGACTCCGACACGGCAATGAAGCTGAGAAATTCGCCTTCCGTCAGCCAGCCGTGTCCTAAGACCGTTTCCCGCACCAGCGAGATCATCCCGTAGCCGCCGCCGAAGGACAACGCACCGATCATGAGGAAATTCCAGAAAAGTTCTACATAGATCACGGCTTCTTCTCCCCCTTTCGCAGCTGCTGTACTGCATACACCAGCAGCCCGGCCGCACCGCTGAACAGGATGTAAAAAATGGAAGAGAAGGACACTGCTGCAATGGAACAGCCCACCATCGCTGCCGCAACCGTGGTCAGGATGACAATATTGAAGACGCTGTGTTCCAGCTGCTTCAGCATTTTCAGGCCCGCCGAGAGGATCAGATAGATCACGCACACCTGAATGCCGTGGAACGCACTTGCCACCACCGAAAGGCGGAGGAACTGGTCAAAGAACAGCGAGATCAGATAAATGACCGCGAAGGACGGAAGACATACCGCCACCGTGGACGCTGCCGCACCTGCCGTACCCTCGATCTTGTAGCCGATATAGGTGGCACTGTTCACCGCCACCGGGCCGGGCGTAGACTCCGCAATTGCCACCATGTCCAGAAATTCTTCTTTTGTTACCCACTTTTTTTCTTCTACAAACTCATTTTGCAGCAGGGCTACCATGGCGTAGCCGCCGCCAAACGTGAACGCTCCAATTTTGAAAAACGTCCAGAAAAGCTCCTTTGTTTTCGACATAGCCTTCTCCTTTCTTGCGCCTTATTATATCATTTTTTGTTTTGATATGATATACTTTAATGGAATATGCTGCTTTCTTTGGAAAAAGCAGAAAAAGGAGTTTAGGATATGAAAACAAAATTTGGTATCGTAGGCTGCGGATTTCTGGGCAACATTGTGGCCGATGCATGGAAGAACGGTCTGCTGCCGGACTATGAGCTGGTGGGCGTGACCAGCCGTACCCGTGCTTCGGCAGAAAAGACTGCCGAAACAGTGGGCTGTGCCGTGTGTGACGATGTGGATGCCCTGCTGGCGCTGGAGCCGGAGTACATCGTGGAGACCGCTTCGGTGGAGGCTGTGCGCGCCATGGCTGTGCCTGTACTGAAAAAAGGCGTGAATCTGGTCATTATTTCCATTGGTGCCTTTGCGGACCTTGATTTTTACGAGCAGGTCAAGGCCGCTGCCGTGGAGGGCGGTGCCAAGGTGCATCTGGCAAGCGGTGCCATTGGCGGCTTTGATGTGCTGCAGACCGTCACTCTGATGGCCGAGGCGCAGAAGCTGGCCGAGACGGCAGGCATTGAGACCCACACCGGAGCCAAGGGCTTCCGCAACACGCCGGTATGGGCCGATCACCTGCTGACCGATACCGAAAAGACCACCGTGTTCACCGGCAATGCCAAGCAGGCCATTGCCACCTTCCCTCGCCGCGTGAATGTGGCTGTTGCCACCTCGCTGGCCACCACCGGCCCGGAGATCACCGGCGTGACCATGCACTCGGTACCCGGCTGGGTGGGCGACGACCACCGCATCACCGCCGAGATCGAGGGCGTGAAGGCCGTGGTGGATATCTGCTCTTCCACCAGCGCCATTGCCGGTTGGAGCGTAGTTGCCCTGCTGCGCAACCTCTCCTCCCCTGTATGCTTCTATTAAAGGAGGGCTTTGCAGATGTTCAACAAACTGGTAGCCATTGAGCCGGTAAGCCTGATTCCTTCCGCCGAGGAAGCGCTGCATCAGTACGCAAAAGAAGTGGTGCTGTACCGCGATATCCCGGCCAGCGATGACCAGATCGTGCAGCGCATCGGAGATGCCGATGCTGTACTTCTGAGCTACACCTCCCGCATGGGCAAAAGCGTGATCGAGCGCTGCCCGAATATCCGTTACATCGGCATGTGCTGCAGCCTGTATTCTGAGGAAAGCGCCAATGTGGATATCGCCTACGCCCGCACCCGCGGCATCAAAGTGCTGGGCATCCGGGACTACGGCGACCGCGGCGTTGTGGAGTACGTCCTGCATGAGCTCACCGGCATCCTGCACGGTTTTGGGATGCCCATGCTGCGGGACGAGCCGGTGGAGATCACCGGGCTGAAGGCAGGCATCATCGGGCTGGGTGTGTCCGGCAAAATGATCGCCGACGCGCTGCAGTTCATGGGTGCCGACATTGCCTATTACAGCCGCACCCGCAAGCCGGATGCCGAAGCTGTGGGCATGGCCTATAAGCCGCTGGCACAGCTGCTGACCGAGAGCGAGGTGGTGTTCACCTGCCTGAACAAGAACGTACTGCTGTTGGGCAAGGACGAATTTGCACAGCTGGGCGCAGGCAAGGTGCTGTTCAACACCTCCATCGGCCCGGGCTTTGACTCTGCTGCTCTGGAACAGTGGCTTGCTCTGCCGGGCACCCACTTCTTCTGTGACACCCGTGCCGCTGCCGGCCCGGTGGGTGAAGACTTCTTTGCCCGTGAGAATGTGCATTGCGCGAATGTTTCTGCCGGACGCACCAAGCAGGCTTTTGTGCTGCTGAGCCAGAAGGTGCTGGCAAATATCCGCACTGCACTGGGAGAATGATATAAAAAGGAAACGCTTCCCGGCCGGGGAAGCGTTTCCTTTTAGGCTTTATTCAAAATTGTTGTGATCTCTTCCAGATTCGCCGCAAATCGGATGCCCTGCTGGCGCTGCGGCGTGGAAAGGCCTTTCTCGATCATTTTGGCAAGCAGTGCTTTCAGGCTGTCGTAGTAGCCGTTCAGATCATACAGGATGCAGGGCGTGTCCAACTGGCCCAGCGAGACCTTGGACATTACCTCTGCGATCTCTTCCAGCGTGCCGGTACCGCCGGGGAATGCAATAAAGGCATCACCCAGCTCGATCATCTTCGTCTTGCGCTCGGTCATGTCCTTGGTGACGATCAGCTCGGTCAGGCCATCGTGCTGCAGCTCCTGCTGCACAAAGAACTGCGGTTCCACACCGGTCACCGTGCCGCCTGCGTCCAGCGCGCTCTGGGCAAGCTGACCCATCAGGCCGCTGCGGGAGCCGCCGTACACAAGGCGGTGCCCGTTTGCACCGATCCAGCTGCCCAGTTCCCGGACAGCTTCCGCCAGCGCAGGATCATTGCCCGCATTTGCTCCAAGATAGACCGTGATGTTCATGGTATTTCCCCCTTTGTTTTTTCCATTTTACCACGCAGCGGGCCGATTGAAAAGGGCCATCCCCTTGCAAATGCAGCGGCACTGTGGTATTCTTGAACGCAGAAAAAAGGGAGCCTGCAAAAGCAGGCTGAGAGTGGGCTGTTTGCCCAGACCTGTGACCTGATTTGGACAATGCCAACGTAGGGAGATACTGCTGCTTCAAAGTGCGGAGGTGCCTCCTTGCGGGCATTTCCGCATTTTTTGCAAAGGAAGTTGTAACCATGAAAACTGCATTGACGATTGCCGGCAGCGATTCCAGCGGCGGTGCTGGCATCCAGGCCGATATCAAAACCATGACTGCAAACGGCGTGTACGCCATGAGCGCTATTACCGCACTGACTGCCCAGAACACCACAGGTGTGACCGGCATTTTTGAAGCCACGCCCGAATTTCTGGCACAGGAGATCGACGCCATTTTTACCGACATCTACCCGGATGCCGTCAAGATCGGCATGGTATCCTCGGCAGAGCTGATCGGTGTGATCGCCGAAAAGCTGCACACCTACGGCGCAAAGCATATCGTGGTGGACCCGGTGATGGTTGCCACCTCCGGCTCCAAGCTGCTGCGGGACGATGCCGTGCAGGCACTGACCGAAAAGCTGCTGCCCATGGCAGAGGTGGTCACCCCCAACATTCCGGAGGCTGAGATCCTTTCCGGCATGAAGATCACCGATGCGGCCGGAATGGAGGCCGCTGCAAAGCTGATCAGCGAGAAATACCACTGTGCCGTGCTGTGCAAGGGCGGCCACCAGATCAACGATACCGACGACCTTCTGTGGCGGGACGGCTGCGGCAAATGGTTCCGCGGCAAGCGCATTGCAAACCCCAATACCCACGGCACCGGCTGCACCCTATCCAGCGCCATTGCGTCCAATCTGGCAAAGGGCTATGATCTGGATGCATCGGTGGAGCGCGCAAAGGCCTACATTTCCGGCTGTCTTTCTGCCATGCTGGATCTGGGCCACGGCTCCGGCCCGATGGACCATATGTTTGCACTGAAGGGAGAGTTTGTGGGTGAGTGAGCAGACCTTTGTGCAGCAGCTGGTGCAGGAAAGCCTGCCTGTGTGGGAGAAATGTCTGCACTCAGAATTTCTGACCCACCTTGCGGATGGCACACTGGATGAAGCCTGCTTCAAGGGCTACATCGTGGAGGACAGTCTTTACCTGCGGGAATATGCCAAGGTGTTTGCCTGGGGCATGACCAAGGCAAAGGATATGCAGACCATCCGCACCTACTATTCCCTGCTTTCCTTCGTGAATGAGAGCGAGGATGCAGCCCGCCTGCACTATCTCAAGCACTTTGGACTGACTGATGAAGGCATCCAGAGCCTGCCGCTGCGGCCGGAGAACCGTGCCTATGTGGACTCTATGATCGAAGCCGCCAAAAACGGCGAGGGCGCAGCCGAGTGCATGATGGCCTGCCTGCCCTGTATGCTGAGCTATGGCTGGATCTTCCAGAAACTGCTGGAAGAAAAGCCTTCCGTGCAGGATACCCTTTATGGTGCACTGGTGGTGGACTATGCTGACAAGGGCTATGAGGCGGCCTGCCGCGACTGGGCTGCGTTTGCAGAAAAAGTCTGCGAAGGCCTGAGCGACGAGCGCCTTGCCCGCTGCCGCGAGATCTTCCATGCCTGCTCGGAGCACGAGCTGAACTTCTGGGCCATGGCAGCTTTCCCGCGCAGTGACCTGTAATTTTTCCTAAAATATAAAATGCACCCGGCCTGTGGGCAGAACCGCAGCAACCGGGTGCATTTGTTTTGTTCAGGGTTTCGTGGCCGCAGCCGCAGGCATGAGCCTTCGTGCCGGAAACATGGGAGCCCTATGCTGCACTAAATGGTGTATTCCCGCACAGCGTCCTTCATGCTTTTTACATATGCGCCAATGTGCTCCGGTGCATCCTTGCCGTACTGTTCCAGCAGTTTGATGATGGCCGAGCCCACAATGGCACCATCGGCGATGCCCGCCATTTTTGCTGCCTGCTCCGGCGTGGAGATGCCAAAGCCGATGGCGCAGGGGGTCTTTGTATTCTGGCGCACCACCTCTACGATGGACGCAAGGTCGGTCCCGATCTCGCTGCGGGTGCCGGTGACACCCAGACTGGAAACAATGTACAAAAAGCCCTCAGCTTCTTTGGCGATCATGGCAATGCGGTTCTCAGAGGTAGGGGCGATCATGGAGATGAGGTCCACACCGTATTTGCAGCAAATGGGCAGAAATTCGTCCTTTTCTTCATAGGGCAGATCGGGCAGGATCATGCCGTCGATGCCGATCTCCGCGCAGGTGGAGATGAACCGCTCAGCTCCATAGGAGAACACCACGTTTGCGTAAGTCATGAACACCAGAGGGATGGAAACATCCTTGCGCACTTCCCGCACAAAATCAAATACCTTATCTGTGGTGGTGCCCGCTTTCAGTGCGCGGATGTTGGCCCCCTGAATGACGGGGCCTTCGGCGGTGGGGTCTGAGAACGGGATACCCAGCTCGATGAGATCGGCACCGTTTGCCGCCATGGCGCGGACGGCTGCGGCGGTGGTGGCAAGATCCGGGTCGCCGCAGGTGATGAACGGAATGAACGCCTTGCCGTTGGCAAAGGCCTTTGCAATGTCACTCATGAAGATCCTCCCCTCTGTAGCGGGCAATGGCGGCACAGTCCTTATCGCCGCGGCCGGAGATGGTGATGACGATGATCTGGTCCTTGTCCATGGTGGGTGCCAGCCTGATAGCATGGGCCACGGCGTGGGCCGATTCAATGGCCGGGATGATGCCCTCGGTGCGTGCCAGATACTCAAATGCGTTCACGGCTTCGTCGTCCGTAATTGCTACATATTCGGCGCGGCCGATATCATGCAGCCATGCGTGTTCCGGGCCGATGCCGGGATAATCGAGACCTGCAGAAATGGAGTAGACCGGTGCGATCTGACCGTACTCATCCTGGCAGAAATAGGACTTCATGCCGTGGAAAATGCCCAGACGGCCGGTGTTGATGGTGGCAGCTGTTTCAAAGGTATCGATGCCGCGGCCTGCAGCCTCGCAGCCAATAAGGCGCACATCCTTATCCTCAATGAAATTGTAGAAACTGCCGATGGCATTGGAACCGCCGCCCACGCAGGCAATGACGGCATCCGGCAGACGGCCTTCCTTTTCCAGCATCTGCTCCTTGATCTCCTTGGATATGACAGACTGGAAGTCACGCACGATGGTGGGGAACGGGTGCGGCCCCATTACCGAACCAAGGCAGTAATGGGTATCGCTGATGCGGCTGGTCCACTCGCGCATGGCTTCGGATACTGCATCCTTCAAGGTGCCGGTACCATTGGTGACGGGAATGACCTCCGCACCCAGCAGACGCATCCGGTAGACGTTCAGGGCCTGACGCTTGGTGTCCTCCTCGCCCATGAACACCACGCATTCCATGCCCATCAGGGCAGCGGCGGTGGCGGTGGCTACGCCGTGCTGACCGGCGCCGGTCTCGGCAATGAGGCGGGTCTTGCCCATCTTTTGGGCAAGCAGTGCCTGACCGAGAACATTGTTGATCTTATGTGCACCGGTATGGTTCAGGTCTTCGCGCTTGAGATAAATTTTTGCACCGCCAAGGTCCTTGGTCATTTTCTCAGCGTAGTACAGGCGGCTGGGACGGCCTGCGTATTCGTTGAACAGCTCGGTCAGTTCACGGTTGAACTCCGGGTCGTTTTTGTAGTGGTTGTAGGCTTCTTCCAGCTCAATGACGGCATTCATCAGCGTTTCAGGGATATACTGTCCGCCGTGGATGCCAAAGCGTCCGTTGGGATTTGTCATGGTCGTTCATTCCTTTCCTGATTGGTCATTTTTGCGTACAGCGGCCACAAATGCCGCCATTTTTGCGGGGTCTTTCTTCCCTGCTGTTTCAATGCCGGAACTCACATCCACTGCGTAAGGATGCAGACGCTCCACAGCATCAGCGGCATTGTCCGGGCCAAGCCCTCCGGCAAGAAAATAGGGACGGTCAAATTTCTCCAAAATGGTCCAGTCAAATGTTATTCCGGTCCCGCCTGTGCCGGAGTCCAGCAGAATGAGGTCTGCCGGACTTTTTTGCGCCTTTGCAAGGCTTGCGGCATCCGTCACGCGGAAGGCCTGAATGAGCGGTTTATTTGTCAGCTCCCGCAGACGGCTGATATAGCATTCATCCTCCTGCCCGTGGAGCTGGGCAATGTTGATGATGCCTGCATTCAGCAGATCAGCCACCGCTTCCTGTGCTTCGTTCACAAACACGCCTACAGCCTGAATTCCGGGGGAAAGCTGTGCTTTTAATGCTGCAGCTATTTCCCGGGAAACAGCTCGTTTGCTCTTTGCCGCAAACACAAAGCCGATGTACTCCGGCTGCAGCGCGTTTGCCGCCGCAATGTCCTCCGGGCGGGTCAGACCGCACAATTTGATTTTTGTCATAACAGCCCTTTCAGCTCTTGCAGCTTCGCAGTTTTATCCGGCGCGCGCATGAGCGTTTCGCCAATGAGCACCGCGTCCGCCCCAATGGCTGCAAGCTGTGCTACATCCTCGGCGGTCTTTACGCCGCTTTCCGAGACAAAAAGCACATTCTTTGGGATGCGGGAGCGCAGGCGGCGGCTGTTTGCAGTATCCACTGTGAAGTCTTTCAGGTTGCGGTTGTTCACGCCGAGGATGTGTGCCCCGGCCTTGAGCGCTCGGTCCACCTCGGCATCGTCGTGGGCTTCCACCAGTGCGGAAAGGCCCAAGCCGTCACAGATGGCAAGGTACTCTTTGAGCTGTACATCATCGAGGATGGCACAAATCAGCAGCACCGCCGAAGCACCCAGAAGCTTTGCTTCGTAGATCATATATTCATCCACGGTAAAGTCCTTGCGCAGGCAGGGCGTGGAGACGGCGGAAGTGATCTCTTTTAAATAGGCATCCCTGCCAAGGAACCACTTGGGTTCGGTGAGCACCGAGATGGCATCCGCACCGGCAGCTTCGTACTCTTTGGCAATTTGCAGATACGGGAAGTCCGGTGCGATGAGGCCCTTGGAGGGCGATGCCTTTTTGCACTCGCAGATGAAGGCAAGGCCCGGCTTTGCAAGGGCTTTTTCAAAGCGGAGATCGCCTTTTGGCAAGGCCAGTGCCTGCCGCTTTGCTTCGGCCAGCGGCACGGTCTGCTTTGCCGCTTCCACCCGCTGCCGGGCGTGTTCGGCCAGCTGGTCTAAAATGTTCATGCATTTTCCTCCGGGCGGTTGCTCACCTCAATGAACTTTTCCAGCACAGCCGCCGCCTTGCCGCTGTCGATGAGCCGGGCGGCCAGCTGGATGCCGTCGGCCATCGTGTCCGCTTTGCCGCCGATGTAGAGAGATGCGCCCGCGTTCAGCAGCACGGCATCACGCTTGGGGCCTTTCTCGCCTGCCAGAATAGCACGTGTGATGGCAGCATTTTCTGCCGGTGCGCCGCCTACAAGGTCGGCTTTGGTGCAGCGGGCAAGGCCGAACTGTTCCGGCTCGATGGTGTAGCACTTATACCAGCCGTCCTTGATCTCGCACACCTTGGTGGGTGCACTCAGGCTGATCTCGTCCAGCTTATCCTTGCCGTAGACCACCATGCCGCGCTTGACACCCAGACTGATAAGCACCTGCGCCAGCGGCTCTACAAGGTATTCGTCGTAAACACCCAGCAGCTGCATAGCGGGCGAACCGGGATTGGTGAGCGGCCCAAGGATGTTGAACACGGTGCGGAAGCCCAGTTCCCTGCGGATGGGGCCAACGTACTTCATGGAGGTGTGATACTTCTGCGCAAAGAAGAAGCAGATGCCCACTTCGTTCAGCAGTTCTACACAGCGGGCGGGGCTTTGCTGGATGTTCACGCCCAGCGCTTCCAGACAGTCGGCAGTGCCGCACTGGGAGGACGCGGCCCGGTTGCCGTGCTTGGCCACCTTCATGCCGCCTGCCGCTGCCACCAGCGCCGAGGTGGTGGAGATGTTGAAGCTGTGGGCGTTGTCGCCGCCGGTGCCAACGATCTCAAAGATATCCATGCCGGTGTCCACCTTGGTGGCGTGGTCGCGCATGGCGGCGGCGCAGCCCGCAATTTCGTCCGTGGTCTCAGCCTTGGCGCTCTTGGTGGAAAGCGCCGCCAGAAAAGCTGCGTTCTGGGTAGGAGTGGTCTCGCCGCTCATGATCTCGTTCATCACGGCATAGGCTTCGTCGTAGCTCAGGTCCTGCTTGTTGACGATCTTCACAATGGCTTCCTTGATCATTTTCTTAACCCTCCATAAAATTTTTTAAGATCCGACGCCCCTGCGGGGTCAGGATGGATTCCGGGTGGAACTGCACACCGCAAATGGGATATTTTGTGTGCTGCACTGCCATCACTTCGCCATCGGCGATGCGGGCCGTTACTTTGAGTTCCGGCGGCATGGTGGCGGGGTCTGCTGCCAGCGAGTGATACTTCGTCCAGTGTGGGCCGTATCTTCATGGCTTTTTCCCTCCCGGTAAAACAAAAACTCCCCCGGCTCTTCTGCCGAGGGAGTGGAAAAGAAAAACGCCCCTAACAGAAGAACTCTCTTCTGTCAAGGACGAATAAAATTTGGCCTTTTATCCGCGGTGCCACCCTGACTTCATGGGCATGACCCCATGCACTTGGCGAGATGCCAACACATCCCCGGCAACTGACGTATGCCCTACGTTGCAGAATACTGTGCGGCGAAAGTTCTCCGCAGTTCCCTGCACCCTCAGCGGTCCATTTCGGGAAAATATAACGCAAAGTCACACTTTCCTTGACGAACTGTTTCCGGTCTGCTTCTCAGCTGTGCAGGCTCTCTGTACAGGCATGGTTCGCCGTTATCTCCGCTTCAACGGTTTAGCGTATTGAATTTGGCTATATTAAACCACGGATTTTTCGTTTGTCAATACCTGTTTGCAAATTTTTCAAAATCAGCCTATGTCCACAGTGGGTTCAGCGCTTCCGGCGGCTGTTCGTGCTGGAAAACCTCACCGCTTTTGCCGGCCTGCGGCGGCTGTGCAACGCACTGTAGTAGCCAAAGGCAGTGCCGCATAAGCCGCCCACAATGTGCATGAAGTTTGCTACATTGTCGTGCACAAAAATGATATCGTACACCTGCTGACCAAAGTACAGCGCTGCAACCAGCAGCATGGTGACCGGGATGCCGCCGGAGAAGCCCGCCAGCGACGAAAGCATGATAAGCATGAACACGATGCCGGACGCGCCCAGCAGCCCTGAACGTGGGAACAGCACGCATTGCAGCACGCCGGTGACCAGGGCTGTCAGCACAATGCCCTTCAGCAGGGGGATGCTGCCGTATTTTTCCTCCATGGGCGGGCCCACCACCAGCAGCAGCAGCATGTTGTTCAGGAAGTGCTCCCACCCGGCGTGGCCCAGCACATGGCCGAACAGCCGGATGTAGAACAGCGGGTCCTTGAGCGACGAGCGGTAGACGCAGAACAGGTGCATGGTGGTCCAGCCGCCGGTCCACTGGTCGAGGAACAGCACCAGAAGCGACAGCAGAAAAAAGGTGAGGATCACCGGGGAGTTGTATTGAAGCTCCAGCTTGAATCTTGCCTTTTTCGTAACGATACGATCCTTTCTCTCTTGTAATGTAAGGGGGTCAGCCGCGGGTCTGCAGCCAGTAGGCCCCCATGCTCTGGCCGGGCTGGCCGGTCACCTCGTCGCCCAGGTAATCGGCAAGGCCCCAGGCGGCAGGCTGCCAGGCGTTGGCGGCGGCCACGGTGGGGTACTCCACCTCCGCATACCAGAACGCGGTGGGCCGGCCTGCGTCCACATGGTTCACTTCCAGCGCGCTGCCGTCCGGCAGGCGGTAGGTGCGGCGGGTCTTGGGGATGAGGGGTTTGCCGATGATCTTGTGTTCCAGCTCCTCAAACAGTTCTTTGTCGATGCTGCGCTCGATCTCCTCCCGGGCAAGGCCGCCCTCGCTCTTGAAGCAGAGCACATAGTCGGTCCTGCCGCCCGCAAGGGCTTCCTCCCGGATGCGCACCGTGGGCCGCACACTGATGTAGCCCTGCCGCATGGCAAATTCTTCCTCCATGGGCAGGCCCTCCGGCCAGCCGGTCACCATCCATTTGCGTTCGATCTCCATTGCAGATCCCCTCTTTCCGGTCTTTTTTGGGAAATTTCTTATTTATAATACCATGGATCTATGGTATTATAAAGGGGTGAATTTGAAAAGAGCAACCAAGGAGATCTCCATGAAAGAACGCGCTTATCCTGTATACACCGTCAACAAACACGCCGAGGGCCTGCTGGTGGGCGGCCACCCCTGGGTGTACGAAAACGACATCCTCCACGCCCCGGACACCGAACCCGAAAACGGCACCCTGGCCGATGTGGTCAGCCCCAAGGGGGCGTACCTGGGCACCGGCTTCGTGTCGCTGCACAGCAAGATCCGGGTGCGGCTCATCAGCCGCAACGCCAACGACACCTTTGACGCCGCTTTCTGGCGCCGCCGGGTGGAGTACGCCTGGGCCTACCGCAAGACCGTGCTGGAGCCCGCCGACCTGACCGCCTGCCGGGTGATCTTTGGCGAGGCCGACCAGTTCCCCGGCCTGACCGTGGACCGCTTCAACAACATCCTCGTCACCCAGACCCTCAGCGTCGGCATGGAGAAGCTGAAGCCCGTCCTCTTCCCCCTCCTCGCCGAAGTCCTGCTCGTCCTCGCTGAGGTAGAAGGTGCCCAGATCCTCGTCGCCCCACTCTCGGGCGTCGCCCTCGTTGGCGGTGACCAGATAGGTTTTGCCGTCCACCTGGAAGGCGGCGATGCCGTCGGGCATCCGGATGCCCATGAGGCTGCCGTAGGTCCTGGGCGCATAGGCGTCATCCTTCTTGTCGATATCAATGGGGGTGACGCTGTAGTCCTCAAAACCTGCGGAGTAGATCCCGTCAAAGGTACGGGAGGCCAGATCCAGCACGGCGATGGCATTGTTCTCCTGCAGGGTGACATAGGCCTTGCCGCCGGATACGGCGATATACTCCGGCTCCAGGTCCGTGGAGGGATCGACTCCCTTCTTCAGCACGATCCCGGCTGAGGCCAGCTCGTCACGGCGGGCGTCGAAAGCGTCAAAGCCCACCACCTCGCTGGTGAGGGTTGACACATCTGCCACAGTGACCGAGCCCCTGGGATCAACGATTCCGTCGCCGTAGCCCTCCCGAGGCTCCCCCTCGTCGGCGGTGAGGACGGTGCTGCTGCCGGCAAAGGTCACCATATCCGGCTGCACACCGGTTTCCACCAGTCCCCTCAGGGTCAAGGAGCCGTCGGCATTGCAGGCGAACAG
>ENA-ORRU01000977-ORRU01000977.1-human-gut-metagenome-genome-assembly--contig:-NODE-977-length-19030-cov-4.907246_pt1 | contig 19030 bp, 15 predicted proteins | sample MGYA00242184_ERZ509151 | MGnify/ENA primary metagenome ERZ509151 (study PRJEB26280, sample SAMEA2338667) | human gut metagenome | biome: human gut; feature: human-associated habitat; material: faeces... | reverse complement strand
ATCATGCAAAAGCCGTCTATCCCTAAAGGAACAAGAGATTTTTCGCCAGAAGAAATGGCGAAGCGTAATTATATATTCAATACTATCCGCGAAGTATATCATCTGTACGGATTTCAGCAGATCGAAACGCCGGCTATGGAAAACCTGTCTACGCTGATGGGCAAGTATGGAGAAGAAGGCGATAAGTTGCTTTTCAAAATATTAAATTCCGGCGATTGCTTTTCCGGAATAACGGATGAAGAACTGTCGGAGCGCAATGCCGTAAGATTCGGAATGAAAGCTTGTGAGAAGGGTTTGCGTTATGACCTGACGGTTCCGCTGGTTCGTTTTTATGCAAATCATGCAAACGAGCTTCCGTCCCCGTTTAAAGCGCTTCAGATCGGCAATGTATGGAGAGCTGACCGTCCGCAGAGAGGTCGTTTCCGTCAGTTTATGCAGTGTGATATCGATATCCTGGGTGAGCCGACCTATCTTGCTGAGATCGAGCTTGTACTTGCAACTACAACACTTCTTGGAAAACTGGATTTCCAGAACTTTACGATCCGTATCAATGACAGAAGGATCCTGAAGGCAATGGCTCAGTACAGCGGTTTCCCGGCAGAGAGCTTTGATACTGTCTTTATTATTCTTGACAAGATGGATAAGATCGGCATTGAGGGAGTTGCAGAGGAGCTTGAGAAAGAGGGCTTTGCGAAAGAGAGCATTGACACTTATCTTGGACTTTTCCGTGAGATCACCAACGATGTTGAGGGTGTCCGTTATATTAAAGAAAAACTTTCTGATGTTCTGGAAGCAGGTATTGCAGAGGATCTTGAAACGATCATCAATACTGTAGAATCTGTAAAAACAGCAGACTTCAAAATGTCCTTTGACCCTACACTGGTACGTGGAATGTCCTATTACACAGGTCCGATCTTTGAGATTTCCATGGATGAGTTCGGCGGAAGCGTCGGTGGAGGCGGACGTTACGATGAGATGATCGGTAAATTTACAGGAAATAATACCTGTGCTTGTGGTTTCTCCATTGGATTTGAGAGAATCGTTATGCTGCTTCTTGAGAGAGGCTATGAGATTCCAACCAAGAATGGCAAGAAAGCATATCTGATCGAGAAGAACATGCCGGCAGACAAGCTTCTGAACATCCTGAAACAGGCAACTGAGGAAAGAAGTGCAGGTACACAGATCAATATCTCTATCATGAAAAAGAACAAAAAATTCCAGAAAGACCAGCTGGCAGCAGATGGTTATACAGAGTATGTAGAATTTTTCAACAGAGACTGAAACTGCCCGTCTGAAAACGGAGATAGCAGAGTAAATTAAAATGACTATAAAAAAAATAGTCAGAGGAGGATAAAGAGATGGCTGAAAGCATGCAGGGACTGCACAGAACTTGCCGATGTGCAGAAGTGACCACAGAGATGGTCGGAAAAGAAGTAACATTAATGGGATGGGTGGCAAAAGCCAGAAATAAAGGAGGTCTTGTATTTGTGGATCTTCGTGACCGTTCCGGGATCATGCAGCTGATTTTTGAGAATGGCAGCATTGACGAGGAAGGCTTTACAAAAGCAGGTAAACTGCGTAGTGAGTTTGTTATTGCTGTAACCGGTACCGTAGAGAAACGTGGAGGAGCAGTAAACGAGAATCTTGCAACTGGCGAGATCGAGCTTCGTGTAAAATCTCTCCGTGTTCTTGCTGAGGCAGATGTTCCTCCATTCCCGATCGAGGAGAATAGCAAGACAAAAGATGAGATCCGACTTAAATATCGTTATCTTGATTTAAGAAGACCGGATCTTCAGAGAAATATCATGATGAAGAGCAAGGTTGCCCAGCTTACAAGACAGTTCTTTACAGAAGAGGGATTTCTTGAGATTGAGACACCGATGCTTGGAAAGAGTACTCCTGAGGGAGCCAGAGACTATCTGGTACCATCACGTGTTCATCCGGGAAGCTTCTATGGCCTTCCACAGTCTCCGCAGCTGTACAAGCAGCTTCTGATGTGCTCTGGCGTGGATCGTTATATCCAGATTGCAAGATGTTTCCGTGATGAGGATCTTCGTGCGGACAGACAGCCGGAGTTTACACAGATCGATATGGAACTTTCATTTGTTGACGTTGATGATGTCATCGATGTAAACGAACGTCTGTTAAAGAAGATTTTTAAAGAAGTATTAGATATTGATGTACAGCTTCCTATGCTTCGCATGACATACAAAGAAGCAATGGACCGCTTTGGATCTGACAAACCAGATATGCGTTTCGGAATGGAACTTACAAATGTATCCGAGACAGTAGCTGGATGCGACTTTATGGTATTTAAAGGAGCATTAGAAAATGGTGGATCAGTCAGAGGATTAAATGCCAAAGGTTTAGGAGATCTTGGACGTAAGAAGATCGACGGATTCGTTGATTACGCAAAAGACTTCGGAGCTAAAGGTCTGGCATACATTCAGTTAAAGAGTGATGGAACAGTGAAATCATCCTTCGCCAAATTCATGAAAGAAGAAGAGATGGATGCACTGATCAAAGCAATGGATGGAGAAGCAGGAGACTTATTATTATTTGCTGCAGACAAAGATAAAGTTGTCTTTGATGTTCTTGGTAATTTAAGACTTCACATTGCAAAACAGTACGATATGATCGATAAATCCCAGTACAAGTTCTTATGGGTAACAGAATTCCCATTACTTGAGTGGAGCGACGAACAGAACCGTTACACAGCAATGCATCATCCATTTACAATGCCATTTGAAGAAGATCTTGAATTCATCGATGAAAGACCAGGAGATGTCCGTGCGAAAGCATACGATATCGTATTAAATGGTACAGAACTTGGTGGTGGATCTATCCGTATCCATCAGGATGATATTCAGGAGAAGATGTTTGAAGCTCTTGGATTTACAAAAGAAGATGCACACAACCGCTTCGGATTCTTATTAGATGCATTTAAATATGGAGTACCACCACATGCTGGTTTAGCTTATGGTCTTGACCGTCTTGTTATGTGGTTAACAGGAGAAGACAGTATTCGTGATGTCATCGCCTTCCCGAAAGTTAAAGATGCATCTTGTCTGATGACACAGGCTCCAGGACCGGTTGATACATTACAGTTAGAAGAACTTGGAATTGAACTTTCAACACCAGAGGAGGAATAATCAGATGGAGAAAATGTTATTTAGCGGTGTTCAGTCTAACTCTGAAGTTGCACTGATCGCAATCAAAGGAATCAAAAACCAGCCTGGAATCGCAGCCAAAGTTTTTGTTGCCATTGCAGAAGAAAAAATCAACGTGGAACTGATCCTTCAGTCTATCGGACGAGGAGAGAACAAAGACATCTCTTTCGTTGTAGCACAGGATGAAGCAGATCATGCCGTTGAAACATTAAAGAAAGCATTTGATGAAGCAGATTATGATGAGATCATTAGTGACAAAGAAGTTGGAATCGTATCCATCGTCGGAGCAGGAATGATGTCTAATAGTGGAGCAGCATCTAAGATGTTTGAAGCATTATATAACCGTGGAATCAACATCCACTTAATCTATACATCAGAGATCAAGATCACAGTTTTGATCAAACAAAGCCGCGTAGAACGTGCAGTGGAAGCGTTAAAAGAACAGTTCCAGGAATAATCAGATAAATCAAACGATCAATAAGAAGATCAGACGGATAGACATAACATACGAGACATAATATTATTTTACATAACATATAAAGGAGAAAACTATGTTTGATTTTAGCGAAGTAAAAAATTACGATCCAGAATTAGCAGAAGCAATGGAAAACGAATTAACAAGACAGAGAACAAATCTTGAGTTGATTGCATCTGAAAACCTTGTTTCAAAAGCTGTTATGGCTGCAATGGGAAGTCATTTAACAAACAAATATGCAGAAGGATATCCAGGAAAACGTTACTATGGTGGATGCCAGTATGTAGACGTTGTAGAGAATCTGGCAATCGAAAGAGCAAAAGAATTATTCGGTGCAGACTATGCAAATGTTCAGGCACACTCAGGTGCTCAGGCTAATATGGCTGTATTCTTTGCACTTCTTACACCGGGCGACACAGTTCTTTCAATGAGCCTTGCTCACGGCGGTCACCTTAGTCACGGAAGTCCTGTTAATATGTCCGGTAAGTATTTTAACATTGTACCTTACGGTGTTACAGAAGATACTAACACAATAGATTATGACGAAGTAAGACGTATAGCACTTGAATGTAAGCCAAAACTTATCCTTGCAGGTGCGTCAGCTTATCCAAGAATTATTGATTTCAAGAAATTTGCCGATATTGCAAGCGAAGTCGGTGCATACTTTATGGTTGATATGGCACATATCGCAGGACTTGTTGCAGCAGGACTTCATCCAAGCCCAATCCCATATGCAGATGTTGTAACAACAACAACCCATAAGACCTTAAGAGGACCAAGAGGCGGAATGATTCTCTGCAATCAGGAAGCAGCAGATAAATATAACTTTAATAAGGCAGTATTTCCAGGAATCCAGGGTGGACCTTTAATGCATGTCATTGCAGCAAAGGCAGTCTGCTTAAAAGAAGCGTTACAGCCGGAATTCAAGGTATATCAGCAGGGTATTATTGATAATGCCCAGGCACTTTGCAAGGGATTATTAAGCCGTGATATCAAGATTGTATCCGGCGGAACTGACAACCATCTGATGTTAGTAGACCTTACTAATTATGATTTGACAGGTAAGGCAGTAGAAAAATTATTAGATGCTGTAAACATCACATGTAATAAGAATACCATTCCGAATGATCCGAAGTCTCCATTCGTAACCAGTGGCGTTCGTCTTGGTACGGCAGCTGTTACATCAAGAGGCATGAATACAGAAGATATGGACAAGATTGCAGAGGCAATTGCCATGATGATTAAAGAGGGCGAGGCAGCTTCTGAGAAAGCAAGAGCAATTGTAGCAGAATTAACTGCAAAATATCCTCTGAAATAAATCGTAAAAATTTTTGTCGGGAAATTAATGATTTCTTAAGAAATCTTAGGAATTATCCACGCTGTATTTCAAATAAGAAAATGATAAAATAGTCGTAAAGTATGAAAGCTTTACGACTATTTTTTTTGAAGTCAGGCACCCATAAAAAGCTGCCAATGGCAGTTTCTACAGGTAAAAGGCAGGAAAAAGGAATTATTCAGGAGGAGACAGATGAGCAAAAAGAAGGTAGGCATTATTATTGGAGTTATTGCAGCGGCAGTAGTTGCAGCCGGAGTAGGATTCTATTTCCTAAAGGGAAGAAGCAGCGGTGGAAATTCTGCAGACAAGGTATATGTAGAAAAAGTATCTGCAATTATGAACCAGTCAGCAGGAATCAATAATCGTTACAGTGGTGTGGTAGAACCACAGGAGACCTTAGAGATAAATAAGGATTCCGAACGTAAAGTAAAGGAAGTATACGTTTCTGTTGGTGATGAAGTAGAAGAGGGAACCGTATTATTTTCTTATGATACAGAAGATCTGCAGATGCAGATAGACCAGGCAAAGCTTGAGATGGAAGGCATTGCAAATGACATTTCCAATTCAAATGCACAGATTGCAGAATTGCAGAAAGAAAAAGCAAGCGCACCGGAAGACCAGCAGTTTGAATATACCACACAGATTCAGACACTGCAGACTTCCATTAAGCAGTCAGAATACAACAAGAAAAGCAAACAGGCAGAGATTGACAAATATCAGAAATCCATCGACAACTCAGAAGTAACCAGTAAGATGGCTGGTGTTGTAAAAGAAATCAATGAAAACGGGGTGGATCCCAATGGAAATACTGCAGCATATATGAAAATATTAGCGACAGGCGAGTACCGTGTAAAAGGAACGATTGATGAGACTTCTGTAGGAACAATTTCAGAGGGAACACCGGTTATTTTACGTTCCAGATTAGATGAGACGCAGACCTGGACAGGAAGTATTTCCAAGATTGATACTGAAAGCACTCAGACGGACAGTAATTCTTCTTATATGTATGATGGAGGCAGTTCTGGAGATTCTGCGTCTAAGTATTCATTCTATGTTACTTTGGACAGTACAGACGGACTGATGTTAGGACAGCATTTATATATAGAGCCGGATTACGGACAGGGCGAGGTTGAAGAAAAGGAAGGAGTCTGGCTGTACGGCTATTATATTGTGCAGGATGATGGAGACCCATATGTATGGGCAGCAGACAAGAAGAACAGACTGGAAAAACGCAAGGTAGAATTAGGCGAGTATGATGAGAATCTCGATGAATATGAGATTAAATCCGGACTTTCTGAAGATGACCTGATTGCATTCCCGATGCAGGGACTGTATGAGGGTGTAACAGCAGTTACCAATATGGAAGAAGTAGATTATTCTTCTCCGTTATATAATCAGGAATCTACAGATGATTCTGGTATGGACGAAGGAATGTATGATGAATACGGAACTGAATCTATGGATGAAGGCATGTATAATAATACTGACGGAACCGAATACATGGACGAAGGAATGTATGATGAAGCCGGAACTGAATTTACAGATAGCGGCGAGTCAGGTGCGACAGATTCGGAGGTGGTTGAATGATTCTGAATCTGCAGCATATCTATAAAGATTACAATCAGGATAAACTGGTAGTTCCGGTATTGAAGGATGTATCTTTACAGGTAGAAGAAGGAGAATATGTTGCTATCATGGGACCGTCCGGTTCCGGGAAGACAACATTGATGAATATTATCGGGTGTCTGGACAGACCGACTTCCGGAACCTATGAACTGGCGGGAAAGGATGTCTTAAACTTAAAAGACCGCGAGATGTCTGCTGTCCGACTGAACAGTATTGGATTTGTATTTCAGAGTTTTCAGCTGATGCCAAGGGAAAGTGCACTGGATAACGTATCACTTCCACTGAGCTATGCCGGTGTAAAGAAGAAAGAACGGAAAGAAAGAGCACAGAAGGCATTGGAGCGTGTAGGATTAGGAGACCGTTCCGGGTTCCGTCCGACACAGCTTTCCGGTGGACAGAAGCAGAGAGTAGCAATTGCCCGTGCCATGGTAAATAATCCGAAGATTTTACTGGCAGACGAGCCGACCGGAGCATTGGACCAGAAATCCGGTAAACAGATTATGGAATTGTTCCAGAGCCTGAATGATGAGGGTGTTACCATTGTCATGATTACCCACGATATTAACATTGCAAAACAGGCAAAGAGAATCCTCCATATAGTAGACGGAGAAATATTTACAGACGATGAGGAGGGCAAGGCATGAAAAAGAAAGTTGTAATTGCAATTCTAATCGTAGTTTTAGCCGGAGGTGGAATCACCGGAGGAATAGTAGGATACCGGGCATACCAGAATAGTAAGCTGGTAGCAGAGGTACAGTCAGTATCCATGTTAAATACTGGTTCCTGGGATGACAGCATGGAAAGTGACGGAACCGTGACCAATGGACAGCAGCAGGATGTTTATGTCAGCACAGAGCAGACCATTCAGAAAGTGTTTGTAACAGAAGGACAGGAAGTATCCGAAGGTGACCCGCTGTTACAATATGATATGACCAATATTGACCTGGCAATTGAGATGAAGAAATTAGACATCCAGACAATCGAAAATAATAGTGCTGTAGCACAGAAGGAATTGGAAAAGCTTAAAAATACCAAGCCAATCAGCAATGCCACAACAAGTACACCGTCTGTAGACAGTGTGACGCCATCAGCACCGGAAACACCATCTACGGATACTTCTGTAACCACACCGGATACGGTAGAAGAGAAGAACGGAGATGCCTATAATTATATTTCAACAACGGCGCAGCCATATACCGGAGATGGAAGCCAGGAGAATCCATACCGCTTCTTATGTACAAAGGAAGCATATGTCTATGGAAGCTATCTGAATACATTGAAAAGTGAGGGGAAGGTTGCGGTATTTGAAATTCATGACGGAAATACCGTAGCCGGAACCTTAATCAGTGCATGGACAAAAGTCGGTGCAGCTTTAGAGGAAGCAGACCCGGATGCAAAATGGTATGTTATTGATGGAAGTAAAGTAATTAATGAGCCGGATGTCCCGGATACCCCGGTCGAACCGGTTGTACCGGATACACCATCTGTACCGGATGATAACCAGCAGAGCGGATATACAGCAGATGAACTGGCAAAAGAGATTGCGGATAAAGAAAAAGAACTGACTAAGCTTGATCTGGATAAAAGAAAAGCGGAGCTTGCGTTGAAACAGATGGAAAGCCAGTCAGAAGATGGAATGGTTTATGCTGAGTTTAATGGTACCGTAAAGAAAGCAGGAGATCCGGATAATCTTCCAAATGATGGAAGTGCATTTTTGACACTTTCCGGTTCAGATGGTCTATATGTAAAGGGAACTCTAAATGAGCTTGCATTGGAACAGGTGAAAGTCGGACAGAGTGTTACAGCAACCTCCTGGAGCACCGGAATGGTATTTGATGCAACAATAACAGAGATTAATGATTACCCGGAGGATTCCAATGGCTATTATTATGGCAATGGCAATCCGAATGCATCCTATTATGGCTATACCGCATATATTGAAGACAGCACTGGACTTAGCAATGGAGACAACTTAAGTCTTTCCATTAATCTTGGTGGAGATGAAGATTCTTCCGATAAGATTTATCTGGATAAAGCATATGTGCGTAAGGAAGATGGTAAGAGCTATGTCATGAAGGATGATGGAACTGGTCATCTTGTAAAACAGTATGTGAAGACAGGAAAGACCATATACGGATATGCAGTAGAAATTAAATCCGGAGTTACAATGGATGATTATCTTGCTTTTCCATATGGTAAGACAGCAAAAGAAGGAGTCAAAACCAATAAGGATGAAGATTCCGGAACTGTAATGTATTAGTAGGAGGGACGAACATGTTAGAAAATTTAAGATTATCTTTTCAGGGTATCTGGTCACACAAGATGCGTTCCTTCTTAACTATGCTGGGTATTATTATTGGTATTGCAGCGATTATTGCAATTGTATCTACGATTAAAGGAACGAATGAACAGATTGAGCAGAACCTGATTGGCGCAGGTGATAACAATGTTACAGTGCAGTTGTATCAGGGAGATTATTCCATGGATTTTTCCTATGGAAGTGTACCGGGTGGAATTCCGGTAATTACAAATGAAGCACTGGAGCAGATTAAAGATCTGGATGAAGTAGAGGATGCATCTTTATTCCTTTCCAGACAGGATTATGATGGGGCATACTATAAAAATACTTCTCTTTCCGGCGGTTATATTATGGGAGTAGACAATGGCTACTTTAATACTGCGGGAATGATTATGAAGAGCGGACGCTGCTTTACCGAAGAGGACTACAGTGATTTTGCAAAGGTCGCAATCTTAGATGAAGATTCTGCAGAAGCATTATTTCAGGGTGAGAATCCAATTGGAAAGACCATTGAGATTAAGCAGCAGCCATATATTGTTGTAGGAATTGCAACCAAGAGCGAGCAGTTCGAGCCGGTTATCAATTCCATTGATGATTATTATACTTATTCCCAGGACAGCAGTGGTAAGATTTATGTACCATCTGTAACCTGGCCGATTATCTATCGTTATGACGAACCACAGCAGGTTCTCATTAAAGCAAAGAGCACCAGCGATATGACCAATGCAGGAAAGAAGAGTGCCGATATTTTAAATGGCTATCTTGCAACATCGGATGATACCATTAAGTACAAATCCGAAGACTTACTGGAGCAGGCAAAACAAATTCAGCAGTTGAGCCAGTCCACCAATACCATGTTAATCTGGATTGCCGGAATTTCCCTTCTGGTTGGCGGTATCGGTGTAATGAATATCATGCTGGTATCCGTAACGGAGCGTACCAGTGAGATTGGTCTGAAGAAAGCAATCGGAGCAAGAAAGTCTGTTATCTTAGGGCAGTTCTTAACCGAGGCAGCAGTACTTACCAGTTTAGGCGGATTGATTGGAGTTCTGGTGGGAATCATATTAGCTGAGATTATCTCGAAACTTAGTACCACACCGGTTGCCATCAGTGCACCGGCAGCCGTAGGCGGCGTGGTATTCTCCATGATTATCGGAATTATTTTCGGTCTTCTGCCATCCTATAAGGCAGCAAACTTAGACCCAATCGAGGCATTGCGTCACGAGTAAAAATAGAAAAATGTAGACCTATAGGACAAGATGTAAAAAAGAGAGGAAAATTCAGAAGATGAAATTTCTTCTCTTTTATGTTGCATTTTTATGGCGTAAATGAGCTGTTTTTATATCAGAAAGACCAAGAAAATAATCGGAAGAAACACTATAGTAATGGCAGAGCTTCAGAAGATGGCGGATAGGAAGCTCATTAGCACCACGCTCATAGCGGGCGTACATGGTCTGGGAAGTTCCGAGAACGTCGGCAATTTCCTGCTGGGTTTTGTCATGATCTTCGCGTAAATCGCGCATTCGCTGTATGTAATCCATATAATCTCCAAATCTGAAAATAAATCCGGGATTTTTTTGAAAACAAATTTCTATAATTCTAAAAAATCCAGAATATATCCTAAAATTAATAGGTCTTGCAGAGGACTTTTTTAATTTATCATAATAAAGATGTTTACTATTGATTTTAGTAAATATATGTACTAAAATGAAGAGCAGTTCAAATGATAAAAGGAAGATAAACAGGAAAGGCGGACATTTATGAAAAACAGAAAGATTTCAACAGCAATAGCGGAAAAAGTTATGACAGGAGTATTAACGATACTTATGGCAATATCAGTTACAGCCTGTGGCAGCACGAAGGAGCAGGCAAATCCAGCTGCCACAGAAGTGACCGAAGCAGTTGTCACAACTGAGACAGAGAGCGAGACGGCAACGGAGGCAAAGGCAGAAAATGAGAGCATGACAGAGATCGAGGCTGTGACGGAGACAGAAACAGAGGAGCCGGTGCTGTTTCGGGTGAAGGTTACGAATTCAAATGGAGCATATTTAACAGACCAGCCAAGCAGTGAAGTATATAGTGAATACTTTTTGGTGGAAAATGGAACAGAGTTTGATGTATTAGAAGTTTTTGAAAATGATACAGAGGCGGCTACCTTTTATGGGGTTGATTGGAATGGACATAGAGAGTTTTTGTGGGATAGAGATGCAACAGTTATCGACTAATCATACATTCATCACATTTTTCAGCAACACAGTATTTTAGATATAAAGAACTGCAAAAATTTTCTTAAAAGAAAAATCGCTTAGACCGTGAATGTGCCAAGGCACATTCTTTTTCCAGAAATGAACATGGATATAGTAAAAAGTAACAAAAATTCCTTCCGAATTTTGTTATGGGTTTTATGGTTTTACGATGGTTTACGATGGGTTTACGAATGGAAAACTTGATAACATAGTCAAATTATGATATGATGTGACTATAATATAGGCGGAGGTGTTTTTTATGCATGCATTACAGGAAACAATACGACCATCTGCAGATTTAAGAAATCATTATAGTGAAATTTCAAAACAATGCAGAGAAGAAAATGAAGCGGTTATAATCACAGTAAACGGTCGTGGTGATACAGTCTCTCTTTCGTATGAGGAATATAAAAGAATGAAGTCAAGAATAGAACTTTTGGAAATTCTTACAGAAGCGGAAGATGATGTAAAGAATGGTAGAGTAGCACCGGTTCGTGAAACATTTGATGATTTAAGACAAATGCTTGGGGAGGAATAGAATTATTGAAATATGAAGTTGTTCGTACAGAAACGGCAGATGCGCAGATTAGAAAAATCGTATTGTATATAGCCGAAAATTTTGGTAATAAGGTTGCACTGGAAAAATTAGAAGAACTGGAACAGAATATTCTTGATTTGGCAGTTCATCTATTAAAGGGGGGAGAAACGCATTATCTGGTATTGAAAAGACAAGGGTATCGGGTGTTGATATTGGAAAAAAATCTGGTTTTCTATAAGATAAATGAAGAAAATAAAAGAGTTATAATCTATGCTGTTGTTGACCAACGCCAGGATTACTTAAATATAATCAGAGGATTGTAGAATCCCCTTGCGTAAATCCACTCCCCGCGCTATAATAGGAAACAGAGTAAAAACAGCGTTTGACGAAAGCTAAGATTGACGGAATAATTCAGAGAGCTGGCGGCTGGTGTGAGCCGGTATTAGGAAGCAATTGGTCCACTTTCGGAGGCTGGTGGTGAAAGCCACGGGTTCGTACCCCTTATGATACGCAATGAAGTGGTCGCAGGCAAAGAAGAGAAGACGTAAAAAGAGATGCGGCAAAATGGGTGGCAACGCGGAACGGTAGATAAGCCTTTCGTCCCATGTATGAAAATGCATGGGATGGAAGGCATTTTTTACGCGAGTAGCGAGAAAAACCGCATGCTTACGAATCAATCCTATAAAATTTTCAAAAAAAGCACATGATATCAAAGAAGGAGAACAAAGATGATTGATTTAAAATTCTTACGGGAAAATCCGGACATCGTAAAAGAGAACATTAAGAAGAAATTCCAGGATCACAAATTGCCACTGGTAGACGAGGTAATTGAGCTAGATGAGCAGGCAAGAAGTGCACAGCAGGAAGCAGATGCATTACGTGCAAACCGTAACAGTATTTCCAAGCAGATTGGTGCATTGATGGGACAGGGCAAGAAAGACGAAGCTATGGCATTAAAAGAGCAGGTAAGCAAAGATGCAGCCCGCCTTGCAGAGTTAGAAGAGCAGGAAAAAGATTTACAGGAAAAGATTACCAGGATTATGATGACAATTCCAAACATCATAGACCCATCCGTTCCGATTGGAAAAGATGATTCCTGTAACGTAGAAATTGAAAAATTTGGTGAGCCGGTTGTTCCGGATTTTGAAATCCCATATCATACCGATATCATGAATCGTTTCCATGGTATTGATTTGGACGCAGCAGGAAAAGTTGCAGGAAATGGCTTCTACTATCTGATGGGAGACATTGCAAGAGTACATTCTGCAGTTATTTCTTATGCAAGAGATTTCATGATTGACCGTGGATTCACATACTGTGTACCACCATTTATGATTCGGAGCAATGTTGTAACCGGTGTTATGAGTTTTGATGAAATGGATGCCATGATGTATAAAATCGAAGGTGAGGATTTGTATCTGATTGGTACTTCTGAGCATTCCATGATTGGTAAATTCATTGATACCATCAATGATGAAGAAAAACTTCCATATACCCTGACCAGCTACTCTCCATGTTTCCGTAAAGAAAAAGGAGCACATGGTATTGAAGAACGTGGTGTATATCGTATCCACCAGTTTGAGAAGCAGGAAATGATTGTTGTATGTAAGCCGGAAGAGTCCAAAGAGTGGTATGACAAGCTCTGGAAGAATACCGTAGATTTGTTCCGCAGCTTAGATATTCCGGTACGTACCCTTGAGTGCTGTTCCGGAGACTTAGCAGACTTGAAAGTGAAATCCTGTGACGTAGAAGCATGGTCTCCACGTCAGAAGAAATACTTCGAAGTAGGAAGCTGCTCTAACTTAGGCGATGCACAGGCAAGAAGACTGAAAATTCGTGTCAAAGGCAAGGATGGAAATAAATATTTCGCACATACCTTAAATAATACTGTAGTTGCACCACCTCGTATGCTGATTGCGTTCTTAGAGAACAACCTCAATGCGGACGGAAGCGTAAATATTCCAAAGGCATTGCAGCCATATATGGGTGGAAAAGAAAAACTGATTCCACTGGATTAATTGAAAATAAGAATTTTGGAAACTGATTTTGAAAAAATAAGTTTCAAATAGTGAGAAAATCAAAAGAAACAGGAAACTGTGTTTTGTGTATAAAATTCACAAGACACAGTTTCTTTTTTGCGAAGAACTATTGTGAAAAGTGTGATAATTATTGATAAAAATAACCGGATATTGTATAATATATACAAATATTGTAATGAATCACGGCAAAAAACAACTTGTGAGGGGAGCAATACAGGTATCATACAAAGGAGGGGCACATGGCAGAACCAAGAGAATTGATTCTGAAACTTGGTCAGAAGATTACAGACCGAATCGGAGTAAAAGTTACGGAAAATGACCCGGAATACTGGGGCTTGGCAAGTGTAGTGACGGATGAGATGGCAGAAGTTGCATTGGCAATGAAAGTCAGAGTACCGGCTACCGCAACAGAAGTAGCAAAGAAATGTAAGAAGAGTGTAGAGCGGACCGAAGAACTCTTAGAAAAAATGAGTGTCATCGGAGTCATTGAGTACAACTGGGAGAACGAAGACCATCACAAACAGTATGTACTTCCAATGTTCGTACCGGGATGCGCAGAATTCATGGTAATGAACAAAGAGCAGGTGGAAGAGCATACCGAAATCGCAGATTTCTTTGAGCAGATGGCAAGACTTCCACTGGAGAAAGTAACACCGATGGTTCCGCTGGGTGGAGCAGGAATCGGAATGCATGTTATTCCGGTAGAGAAAGCAATCCCGGCAAACCAGCAGTCGGCAAGCGTGGAGCATATTTCCCACTGGCTCAATAAATATGATAAATATTCCGTTGGCGCATGTTCCTGCAGACGGCAACAGCGAATCCGTGGGGAGGGAACCGGAGACTTAGAGGATGATTTATGTATTGGTGTCGGTGATATGGCAGATTACTGTGTAGAGACCGGAAAGGGCCGTTACATTGATTATGATGAAGTAATGGAGATTCTGCAGCGAGCAGAGGATAATGGCTATGTCCATCAGATTACCAATATTGATGGAGAAGATAAAATCTTTGCAATCTGTAACTGTGCAGTCGGTGTATGTAATGCATTGCGTACATCCCAGCTTTTCAACACACCGAATATGTCACGCTCCGCATACCGTGCCAGCGTAGAGCCGGAGAAATGTGTAGCTTGCGGAAGATGTGTAGAGTACTGTCCGGCTGGTGCAGCAAAGCTCGGACAGAAATTATGCACCAAAGATGGCGGGCATATTACCTATCCGCAGCAGGAGCTTCCGGATACCACCAAGTGGGGACCGGAAAAATGGAATCCAAATTACAGGGATGATAACCAGATTAACTGTTATGACACCGGTACCGCACCATGTAAGACAGCATGTCCGGCACATCTTCCGGTACAGGGATATATTAAAATGGCATCTCAGGGAAGATATCTGGATGCATTGAAGCTGATTAAGACGGAGAATCCGTTCCCGGCAGTATGTGGAGCAATCTGTAACCGCCGCTGCGAAGATGCATGTACCAGGGGAACCATTGACCAGGCAGTAGCTATTGATGAAATCAAGAAATTCATTGCGGAACAGGAGCTTCATGCAGAGAAGCGTTATATTCCACCAATGTTGAATTATTCCGGAAAGCCTTTTGAGGAGAAGGTAGCAGTAATCGGAGCAGGACCGGCAGGGATGTCAGCCGCATTCTATTTAAAGAAAATGGGTTATCCGGTTACTGTATTTGAAAAAGAAAAAAGACCGGGTGGTATGCTGATGAATGGTATTCCATCTTTCCGTCTGGAAAAAGATGTGATCAATGCAGAAATCGATGTGCTGCGCGAGATGGGGGTAGAATTCAAGTGCGGCGTAGAAGTTGGCGAGGACATTACCATAGCACAGCTGCGTGAACAGGGGTATAAAGCATTTTACATAGCAATTGGTGCACAGGGCGGACGTATGACCGGAGTACCGGGAGAAGATGCCGTAGGCGTAGAAACCGGAGTAGACTTCTTGCGTCGTGTCAATTTAAATGAAGAAGGCGTGAAATTATCTGGCAAGACCGTAGTAATCGGTGGAGGAAATGTAGCAGTAGACGTTGCAAGAACCGCACTTCGTACCGGATCTTCCGATGTATCCATGTTCTGTCTGGAATCAAGAGATATTATGCCGGCAGCCGATGATGAGGTGACAGAGGCAGAAGAAGAGGGCATTGTGGTAAATAATTCCTGGGGACCAAAGGAAATCCTTACCGAGAATGGCAAAGTAACCGCAGTAGTATTCAAAAAATGTATCTCTGTTCTGGATGAGAATAAACGGTTTTCACCAAAATATGACGAAGAAGAATTATTAACCGTTCCTTGTGACCAGGTATTATTATCCATTGGACAGTCCATTAAGTGGGGGGCTTTATTAGAAGGAACCAGAGTGGAATTTAATCCGAACGGAACCTTAAAGGCAGACCCGGTAACATACCAGACTGCAGAGCCGGATATTTTTACCGGAGGAGATAACTATACCGGACCAAGATTTGCTATTGATGCTATTGCAGCAGGAAAAGAAGGCTGTGTATCGATTCACCGTTTTGTCCATGAAGGACAGAGCCTTACTTTGGGACGTAACAGAAGACAGTTCATTGAACTGGATAAAGACAATATTAAAGTTGAGACCTTTGACAATGCAAAACGTCAGGTGCCGGGACATAAGGCTGGAGATGCAAAGCATACCTTCCGTGATTTACGAAGCACCTTTACCGAGGAGCAGGTACAGAAAGAAGCAAACCGCTGCTTAGGCTGTGGTGCTACCGTAGTAGACCCGAATAAGTGTATCGGCTGCGGAATCTGTACAACGAAGTGCGAATTTGATGCCATCCACTTAAGCCGTGACCTGCCGGATGCAAGCCGCATGGTAAAATCAGAAGACAAGTTAAAGGCAATCTTCCCATATATGTTAAAGCGTGAGATTAAGATTAAATTCAAAGGCAGGAAGAAATAAAAAGCAGGATGTGAGTGTATGCATGAACTGGGAATTATCATTCATATTTCCAAAACATTAAAGGAAGTAGCAGAAGAAAATGAAGTGACGAAGATAGGTTCTGTTACTCTGGAAATTGGAGAAGTCAGCGGAATTGTCCCGGAATACCTTTTAGACTGCTGGGACTATTACCGGAAGAAATCGGACTTGTTATCGGAATCGGAATTGCGTATCGAGACGCTTCCGGCGGTAACCATGTGCGAGAATTGCAAAAAAACTTATCCGACTGTAAAATTCGGCAGACAATGTCCGTACTGTAAGAGTGATGACACCTATCTGCTGACGGGAAATGAATGCAGTATCAAAGAAATGGAGGCCTGCTGAGGCAGGCTTTCGGATAAAATATTTATCAAAGAAAGAAGGGGTTAAAATGTTGTTTCATGTTTATGGAGGAAATGGAATTTATCAGTGGATTGCCATGCTGGCAGTCTTAGCCGGACTTATTTTATTAAATGAGTTTGCAAGAAGAACCAAGTTTGGTGGACTTATGATGTTTGGAATTATTCCGCTGGCACTTACCGTTTACTTTGTTGTAATTGCAGTATGCGCAGGACAGGGCGTAGAATGGGCAGTAAATAACCAGACACATCTTTATATGAATGGATGGTTCCATTATGCAAAACTGTATGCAGCACTTGCCGGATGTATCGGCTTTATGATGATTAAGTATGAATGGGGTATTGGAAAGAAACAGTGGTTCCGCGCATTCCCATTTGTAATCGTAGCAATTAATATTTTGATTGCAGTAGCCAGCGATTTCGAATCCGCAATCAACGGCTGGTATTCCTGGTGGTTATCTTCTGAAGATGTATGGCTTTATGGTGGCTGGCACAACGTAATGAACGGAATCGCAGGAATCTTAAATATCCTTTGCATGACAGGCTGGTGGAAAGTATATTCTTCCAAAGACAAGAAGGATATGATCTGGCCGGATATGATCTGGGTTTACATTGTAGTATATGATATCTGGAACTTCGCTTATACCTACAATTGTCTGCCAACCCACTCCTGGTTCTGTGGTGTAGCACTGCTTTTAGCACCTACTATTGCAGCATTAATCTGGAACAAGGGTGGCTGGATTATGAACCGTGCAAATACACTGGCAATCTGGTGTATGTTTGCCCAGATTTTTCCACTGTTTCAGGAGACTACTGCCGATGGAACAACCTATTATCCATGGGCAACCGTTTCCAGACAGTATGCAGACGGAACGGTAAATGGCATTGTAGCAGGAACTTCGAACAACGCAGATCCGACCGCAATGACCATCGTCAGCGCACTGGCACTGATTGTAAATGCCATTGCATTAGGATACATCATTTACAAATCGGTAAAGAACAAGAAGAATCCGTATACCAACGAAGTATTTACAGACTTCAAGTATTATAAAGATGCACTGGCAAGAGCAGATGTAAAATAAGATATAATTGAGGAACTGGAAATGAAAGTAATTGAAGTAAAAAGAAGTATATTTGAAAACAATGATAAGGATGCTGCCAGCTTAAGAGAACAGTTAAAGAGAGAGAAAACATTTCTCTTAAATCTGATGTCTTCACCGGGAAGTGGCAAGACTTCTACCCTGGTGCCAACGGTCAATGAGCTGTTAAAGGACTACCGGGTAGGAGTCATGGAAGCGGATATTGATTCCGATGTAGATGCATGGACGATTGCTGATAGGACAAAGGCAAAGGTTGTGCAGCTTCATACCGGCGGTATGTGCCATCTGGATGCAGACATGACCAGACAGGGCTTGAAGGAGCTTGGCACGGAGGATGTAGATATTGCTATCCTTGAAAATGTAGGAAACCTTGTCTGCCCGGCAGAGTTTGATACCGGAGCAGTGAAGAATGCAATGATTTTGTCCGTACCGGAAGGACACGACAAGCCATTGAAATATCCATTAATCTTTACTGTATGCGATGCACTTATTATCAATAAAATTGATGTGCTGCCATATTTTGACTTTGATATGGATAAGGTAAAGGAGTATGCATGGAAACGGAATCCGAATCTTAAGATATTCCCAATCTCCGCAAAGACCGGAGAGGGAATGGAAGCATGGTACTCCTGGCTGAAAGAAGAAGCAGATAAATGGATGAAATAAAGCATCCTTTTGGGTGAGAAAACAGCCGGAAACATCACAAAAAAACTAGCAAAAGAACGAAAAATAATTAATTGATTTAAAAATCCCCTTGCAATAGGAATAAAAAAGTGCTATAGTCCTAGCTGTAGACGAAGATGTCAAAAACACGGAAACGTGTTTTTGGCATCTTTTTTTTACTTTACAGGAAATTGCTTTCCTGTAAAGTAAAAAACGCTCCGC
>ENA-ORRU01000942-ORRU01000942.1-human-gut-metagenome-genome-assembly--contig:-NODE-942-length-19609-cov-4.305411_pt1 | contig 19609 bp, 16 predicted proteins | sample MGYA00242184_ERZ509151 | MGnify/ENA primary metagenome ERZ509151 (study PRJEB26280, sample SAMEA2338667) | human gut metagenome | biome: human gut; feature: human-associated habitat; material: faeces... | reverse complement strand
AATTTTTACGGACAAACGGCCATTTTTGACCATTTTGTCCGTAATCGCCATTTTTCGAGCAAGTCGTTTACGGACAGAAAACCCATTTTCATCGATGTGTCCGTAAACGGCAAAGACTTTTGCCAAATGCAGCGTCTGATAAATCATCACACCAAGCTCTCAGTCAAATTTACCGTCAAACTATTTTTGCTTATTTCAATCATGGCAAGTAATCGTCATGCATACGAAAAAAACCGGTTGATTTGCAATCAATTGCAAATCAACCGGTTTTTCAATTTGAGACAGAGTTTTTTTAAAGCCCCTTCTTGATTACTTGTTCTTGACGTAATTCGTCCCGTCAGCAGCCGGTGCAACCGCCTTGCCGAGGAAGATTACGAGCACGATAATCGTAATAACGTAAGGAGCAACCTGGAACCAGACCGAGTTGACGTGGCTGAGCAACGGAATGTAGGCTCCTGTGATTGGCAGACTTTGTGCCAGGCCAAAGAACAATGCCGCACCCATTGCACCGATCGGATGCCACTTGCCAAAAATCATGGCTGCCAAAGCCATGAAGCCTTGACCGGAAATCGTATTCGACGAGAAGTTCATCGTGATCGACTGAGCCATCACGGCACCGCCCATGCCGCCTAAAAAGCCTGAAATCAAAACGCCCAAATAGCGATATTTGTAGACGTTGATTCCCAAGGTGTCTGCCGCCACTGGATTTTCACCAACGGAACGCAGACGCAGTCCAACGTTTGTGCGATACAAGAAGTACCAGCTGACGATTGCGATCAAAATCGCAACGTATGCAACAAGAGACGTCCGCGTAAACAAAATTTTTCCCAGAATCGGAATTTTTGAAAGTCCAGGGAAAGTGTAGGTTCCAAGACCTTGTTCGATAATCGGAGTTTGACCCTTGCCATTGTAGATGATTCGGGTCAAAAAGACGCAAAGTCCGGGAGCGAGCAAGTTCAAAACCGTCCCTGAAATAATATGATCTGCTCTGAAATTAACCGTTGCAACGGCATGCAAAATTGAAAACAAAAATCCGAAAAAGCCGCCGACAAGGATTGAAAGCCACGGAGTCGCTGCGCCCAACGCGTTGCTGAAGGATAACGTAAAGACCGTGCTGCTGAAAGCTCCGACGATCATCATTCCTTCAAGTCCGACGTTGACGATGCCGCTTCGTTCAGAGAACGTTCCGCCTAAAGCCGTAAAAATCAACGGAGCCGCATAAATCAACGTTGACGAGAAAACCGTCATCAAAATTGTTTCTAAACTCATTGGTTGTCTGCCTCCTTTGCTTTAGCGCCCTTCTTGATTACGCCTTTTTTAATCAGCATTTCAAACGCATACTTGATTCCGACGAAGAAAATAATTGAAGCCATCACGACGTTGACGATTTCGGACGGTGTCGTCGAAAGCACTGAAATACTCAACCCGCCAATCTGAAGCGCTGAGAAGAGCAAGGCCGAAAACAGCATGCCGATCGGATTTTCACCGGCAAGCAAAGCCACGGCCATTCCGTCAAAGCCGACGCTTGGCGTAGAGTTTGAAACGGAAATGTTTTGATAGTTGCCGATGCCGTCGAGAGCTCCGGCCAGTCCGGCTAAAATTCCCGAGATGATCATTGCAACGATGATCGTCTTCTTGACATTCATGCCGGCATAACGCGAGGCAGAAGGATTCATTCCGACGCTGCGCACTTCAAAGCCGGAACAAGTCTTGTTGAAATAAAACCAAACCGCAAATGCGCACAGAATTGCCAGGAAAAAGCCCCAGTGAAACGTTGATCCATGCGTCAGATTTTGCAGGAAATCAGTGCAAAGGCTTGCCTTCTTCGGAATGTTCGGGGATGAGTCGGAACCTTTCGGAGCAAGCCAGGTTTTAATGGCATGGTTTACATAATATAAAGCAATGTAGTTCAGCATGATTGTTGAAATAACTTCGCTCGTCCCGAAAAATGCTCTCAAAACGCCGGCAATTCCTGACCAGATTGCGCCGCACAATGCGCCGCACAAGATGGAGCCGATGATCAAGACGATGCCGGGCAAGGCATGAAAATGCAGTGCGAAAACGACTGCACCGAACCAGCCCATAAGATATTGACCAGGCCCGCCGATGTTAAAGAATCCGGCTTTGCTGGAAACGGCAAAACCAAGCCCAGTCAAAAGCAACGGCGTCATGTTGCGCAGCGTTTCGCTGACGGAATAAACGTCGCCGAATGCGCCGGCAAACAAGTTAACGTAGTTTTGAATCGGATTATAGCCAAAAACAAGCATCAGAACCGCTCCGACGATAAAGCCGGAAAGAACGGCCAAAAGCGGGATGATTAAGGCATTTTTATTCTTTCCCTTCAACATTTTTCCTCCTATTCGGCATCAGCAATCTTCTTGCCGGCCATCATTAAACCTAATTCTTCAGCAGACGTGTTCTTCGGGTCGATTTCGCCGACGATTTCGCCCGCATGCATCACGACGACGCGATCCGAAAGCTTGAGAATTTCGTCCAATTCAAAACTTACCAGCAAGACTGCACGACCATCGTTTCGTTCATCATTGATTTTTTCATGAATGTATTCAATTGCGCCAACGTCAACGCCGCGGGTAGGGTTGGCCGCAATCAGCAGATCGGGTTTGCTTGAGATTTCACGGGCAACGATGACTTTTTGCTGATTGCCGCCTGAAAGAGACCCGACTGCTTCCTTTTCGCTTTGAGAACGAATATCGAATTTTTCAATCAGATCTTTGCCGTTTTGGTTGATGTCAGCATACTCCAAAATGCCATGGTTGTTGAATGGCTTTCGATAATAATTCTTCAAAGCAAGGTTTTCAGAAATCGTCATCGGCAAAACGAGTCCGACGACCTGACGATCTTCCGGAATGTACCCGACGCCTGTCTCAGTGATTTCTCTGACCGGATGGTTGGCATATTCTTTGCCATTGATCTTGACCGAACCGGATTTGATTTTGCGCATTCCGGTCAAAGCATCGATCAATTCGCTCTGACCGTTGCCGTCAACGCCCGCAACCCCAACGATTTCGCCAGTGTGAACCGTAAGATCGAGATTCTTGACTGCTTGAAGTCCATGTTTTTCAACATTAAGCCCTTTAACTTCGAGAACCGCTTTTGACTGATCGACCTCTGCTTTGTCGACCGTCGTTCTGATTTTTCTTCCGACCATCATTTCGGCCATCTTTTCTTCGGCAACGTCTGCGACCATCACGTCGTCAATGACGCGACCGGCACGAATCACGATGCAGCGATCGGCAGCCTCCTTGATTTCCTTGAGCTTGTGCGTGATGAAGATGATCGATTTTCCTTCATCAGCCAACGCGCGAAAAATTTTCATCAGCTGGTCGATTTCCTGCGGCGTCAATGCGGCAGTCGGCTCATCAAAGATGAAAATGTTGGCTTTGCGATACAAAGCTTTCATAATTTCGACGCGTTGCTGCATCCCGACCGTAATATCAGCAACTTTGGCTTTCAGATCGATGTCAAGCTGATATTTTTCAGCCAATCGTTCAATTTCCTGTGAAGCTTTTTTGTAGTCGATTCTGCCGCCCTTGAGCGGTTCTTCGCCCAAAATAATGTTTTCCAGCACGGTAAATGCAGGGATCAGCATGAAGTGTTGGTGAACCATGCCGATTCCGAGCTTCTTGGCATCGCGCGGGCTTTCCATTTCGACTTCTTTTCCTTCAACGAGAATCTGACCTTCAGTCGGTTTCAAAAGTCCGGAAAGCATTCCCATCAATGTTGACTTGCCGGCGCCATTTTCTCCCAAGAGAGCTAAAATTTCGCCTTTGTGCAATGTAAGAGATATATCGTCATTGGCTTTGAAATTGCCGAATTTCTTCGTGATATGTCTCATTTCAACGACGCTTGTACTCATATTTCCCTCCTAAATTTGATGCGTTCTTCAATAAAAAAGGTGAAGTACCGGCTAATCTTAAAAAAACCAGTACTCCACCCGATGCCCCTTAAAGGAGCCAGCGTTTTTAACGCAGATTATTTTGCTTTAACCGTCAAGTCGCCCTTGATGATCTTTTGCTTGTATTGTTGAACAGCCTTCCAAGCAGAGTCTGACATATTGTCGTTTACCAAATCAACGCCCTTGCTCTTAAGATCATAGGTAACGACCTTGCCACCAGGGAACTTGTCTTTCATAGCTTTGTTTGCAATATCTTTTGCGGCATTGCCGACTTCCTTAACGGCAGATGCAAGCGTAACGTTTCCGCCCTTGTATGCGCCGTCAGCCTTTTGGTCCTGATCAACGCCGATAACCCAAACTTTTTTGCCGTTCTTGGCAAGGTTCTTTGCAGCCGTAAATGCGCCTGCGCCAGTACCGCCGGCAGCATGGAAAATAACGTCTTCACCGTTGTTGTACATTGCAGTTGCCATTGATTGACCTAAATCGGCCTTCGTAAATGAGCCTGCATATTTGACGTCAACCGTAATCTTTGGATTTACGGCATGAACGCCTTGGATGAAACCTTTTTCGAAGGTTGTAATAACGTCGCTCTTAACACCGCCCAAAAAGCCGACTTTGTTCGTCTTCGTCGTTTCTGCAGCAGCAACGCCTGCCAAGAATGAAGATTGTTCTGACTTGAACGTTACGGAAGCAACGTTCTTGCCGGGAACGACATCATCAATAATAACGAAGTTCGTCTTAGGATTTTGCTTGGCCGTCTTCTTGATGGCCGGAGCAAGCTTGTAGCCGATTCCGAAAATCGTACTATACTTGGCCTTAATCAATTTATTGATGTTTGGAGTGAAATCTGCATCAGAGTTTGATTGTGCGTAGTTGTAGCCGTTTACGCCCTTTTCAAGCTTGTTTTCTTTACCCCATGCTTCAAGACCTTCCCAAGCTGATTGGTTGAAGGACTTGTCATCAATACTGCCACCGTCAGTTACCAAAGCAGCCGTGTGTTTTACCTTTTCGGAACCGGAATTACCGTTACCGCAGCCAACGAGAACCGTGCCGAGCATCAATGTTGCCGCAATGGCCGAAGCGATTTTTTTGTTAATGTGCATTATAGTACACCCTCCAAAACAGATTAATCAATTTACAAATTTTAGTATACATTGTTTTTTTGTAAAATCAATATAATTCTCGAAAAATTTTTCCTAACGTTCGTTTTTAATAGGTTTTAAAACGTATGTAACCCGTGGTATAATCGTAATGTTATGCTGATTGCGGACAGGTAAAAGGTTTTACCTAAATCCCATTTTTCCCAATCAGCTCCAATAGTTCGTATTTTTACGCTATTTCATGGAGGAACATACATGTCTAAAAAAGTTTATTTCAGTCAAGACGGCGGTGTCGATGACATTATTTCGCTTTTCCTGCTTCTTCAAATGGATGATGTTGATTTGATCGGAGTCGGCGTCATGGGAGCGGACAGCTACCTGCAGCCAGCCGCAGAAGCAAGCCGAAAAGTCATCGACCGCTTCGGTCATGGCAAAAAACTCGAGGTCGCCTATTCGAATGCTCGTGCAGTCCATCCTTTCCCGACAAAATGGCGCCTCGATGCTTACTCTGAAAACTCTTTGCCTATCCTGAACGAATCCGGGGAAATCAAGACTCCTAAAGCTCCCCTTGCGGCCGATGATGATCTGATCGAAAAACTGATGAATTCAAACGAACCTGTTACGCTTTTGTTTACCGGCCCGCTCAGCGATCTTGCAAGCGCATTGAAAAAGAAACCGGAAATTGAAGACAAGATAGCAGAACTCATGTGGATGGGCGGAACCTTCCAGGAACGCGGCAACGTTGCCGAACCCGATTGCGACGGAACGCAGGAATGGAACGCTTTTTGGGATCCCGAAGCCGTTTCAGCCGTTTTTTCAAGCGGCATCAAAATTACGATGGTCGCGCTCGAAAGCACGCACAATGTTCCTCTCACGCCGGCCGTGCGCATGTCATGGGCCAAAGATCGCCGTTACCCCGGCATCGATTTTATCGGCAACAGCTATGCCTTCGTCCCTGAACTCAGCATGTTTGAAACGAACTCAACCTACTTCCTGTGGGACGTTTTGACAACATGTGCTTTGGAAGACCCGACTCTGATTAAGCAAAAGACCGTTAAATGCAGCGTCTATACCGACTTCCCGCGTGACGGACGCACGTATCTTGATGACAACGGCAGAGAAGCTCAGCTTGTCTACGATGTCGACAACAAACGCTTCTTTGACATGATCAAGGAACTGGGCAAAAAGGCCGAATAGCATTGCACAAAAAAGGAAGCAGCGACCAATCACTGCTTCCTTTTTTCTATGCCCTTTTCGAAGTCCCGTACAGCACGCGCAGACTGTTCAGCACTGCAATCACCGTCACGCCGACGTCGGCGAAGACCGCCTGCCACATGCCGGCTATACCGAGGGCGCCGAGCAACAGGCAGACTGCCTTGACGCCGAGGGCAAAGCTGATATTCTCCCAGACGATTCTCTTCGTTCTCCTGGCAATCTTCATGACGCGCACGATGGCGGAAGGCTCATCTGACATCAATACGACGTCTGCGGCTTCAACGGCAGCATCCGAACCAAGCGCGCCCATGGCGATTCCGACATCGCTTTGCGCCAGAACCGGCGTATCGTTCAAACCGTCGCCGACGAATGCCAGCTTGTCTTGGCCGTCAAGTTCTGTCTTCAGCTTCTCTACTTCTTCAAGCTTGTCCTGCGGCAAAAGCTCCGTTTTAACGTCGTCTAACCCGAGTTCACGCGCCACTCCTTCACCGACCTTGCGCGCATCACCGGTCAGCATCACGATTTTCTGAACGCCGGCTGCGCGCAGGTCGCTTACTGCTTCTTTTGAATCTTCCTTAATGACGTCAGCTACTTCCAAGCTTCCGACGTACTTTCCGTCATACGCCACGTAAACTTGGGTTCCGATTTCAGATTCAGGCAGCTTTGTCTCCGGAAGAACTTTTTTCATCAGCTTGGCGTTGCCGCAATAAATCGTTTTTCCGTCATGATTTGCGCTGACGCCCAAACCAACCAGTTCCTGGCTGTCGGAAACGTCGCCTTTTTTCAATTCTCCGTCATAGTAATCGACGATTGAACGAGCAATCGGGTGCGGCGAAAATTGTTCACAGCACGCTGCCAAAAATACCAGCTCCGTTTCCGAAACTCCTTCATTTGGCAAAACCTTCGTCACTGCAAACTTGCCTTTCGTCAACGTTCCGGTCTTGTCAAAAACAAATGTTTTGACGTGAGTGAGTGCTTCAAGATAGTTGCTGCCTTTAACGAGCACGCCTGCTCTTGAAGCAGCACCGATCCCGCCAAAAAAGCTCAAGGGAATTGAAATCACCAAAGCGCACGGACATGAAATTACCAAGAAAACCAAAGCGCGGTAAAGCCAGTCGGTAAAAGCGCCTCCAAAAAACAACGGCGGAATCGTCGCAAGCAGAAGCGCCCCGAACACGACGAGAGGAGTATAAATCTTGGAAAATTGCGTAATGAAATTTTCGGCCGGTGCTTTCTTTTCGCTGGCATTTTCCACCATCTCAAGAATTTTTGCGACCGTTGATTCACCGTATTCTTTTTCGACTCTGACTTCTAACGTGCTGTTTTTGCAGATCGTGCCGCTCAGCACTTTGTCGCCTTCTTTGACGAATGAAGGCTTCGTTTCGCCCGTCAAAGCAGCCGTATCCAAATACGCGCTTCCGTCAGTCACGATTCCGTCAAGCGGAACTTTTTCGCCTGGTTTAACCACGATCACGTCGCCGACCTTGATTTTTTCAGGAGAAGTTTCTTTTACTGCATTTCCCAGCTTAAGCCAAGCATGGTCGGGCCTGATATCAAGCAGCGCCGTAATTGAGGAACGAGAATTTTTCACGGCGATGTCTTCGAACAATTCGCCGATTTTATAAAAGAACATTACAAAGACGGCTTCCGGATACTGCTTGATCGCAAAAGCACCAATCGTCGCAATCGCCATCAGCGTATTCTCGTTAAACACTTTGCCGCCCTTTAATCCTTCAACGGCTTCTTTCAAAACGTCAAAGCCGATTATCAGATACGCCATCCCGTACAGCATGACTGCGGCCACGCCCGTCAAAAAGTTTGCCAAAATCAGCAAAACCAGCGTAAGCCCCATCTTTTTCAGCACTTTGCGACCATCCTCGTCGCAATCTTCCCAAAGCTTCTTCATGTCAGACCCTTCTTTCTCAATTAACTTATGAGCATATGTTCATATCTTCAAGTGGATTATAGCATTTGACAGGATCGATATCAATATGTTTCGTTGATAAAATGCAGGGCGTTGATTTGGGGGAAGCGGGGCGGATAGACTATTGAAGTTGCGGGGTTGATTTGGGGCACGCAAGTAAGTGAACGCGGGAAATGTCTCTTTTTTGTCTACCGGACTCTCCGAAATTGGGGAGCGCGGTTCCGAAAGTAGAACAAAATCATCCAAAATTTGGAAAAATGTTCTACCGCTGCCTCCAAATTCGGCCCGCGCTGCCCTGAGAGTAGAACAAAATCTCCAAAATTTGGAAAAATGTTCTACCGCCGACTCCAAATTCGGCCCGCGCTGCCCTGAGAGTAGAACAAAATCATCCAAAATTGAGAAAATGTTCTACCGTCGCCTACAAATTCGACTCGCGTGGCCTCGAAAGTAGAACAAAATCTCAAAAATTTGGAAAAATGTTCTACCGCCGACTCCAAATTCGGCCCGCGCTGCCCTAAGAGTAGAACAAAATCATCCAAAATTGGAAAAATGTTCTACTCGGTTATCTTCGCCCAAGCAGTGTGGTCTCAGATTACGGGCAAATCTCAGAAATCAACGTTTTGCCCGTAATCGAAGTCAGGTGCAGTGATTGAGCAGGTGATGCGCAGCACTGCATTTGGCAAAATCATCGTCGTTTACGGACACATCGATGAAAATGGGCATGCTGTCCGTAAACGGTCTTCCCGAAAAATGCCGATTACGGACAAAATGGGCAAAAACGGCCGTTTGTCCGTAAAAATTCAGACGTTTCGGACCAGGTTTTACGGACAAATGCTCCAAAAAGCCGGCTTTGTCCGTAAATCTTCATCATAATGCCCAAAAATTTACGGACAAATCACCGGAAAATGTCGGTTTGTCCGTAAAATGCGGTTTGCTTACGGACAAATCAGCAAAAGTTGGCTCTTTGTCCGTAAATTTGAGTGAAATCTTGGCGTGCTGCCCAAAAAAGAAAAAATTCGCGCCATCACGGCACGAATTTTAATCAATATTCATTTGCGTACGGGGTCATGACCGCTCGCTTCCACACCTTTTACCTTAACAAACTCGCCGCATCCTCATCCACAATAACAATCGCATCATCATGCTTTTGCAGAACGCTTGCAGGAACTTCTTCGGTCGGTTCTCCTTCAACCATTTTCTTGATTGCATCCGCCTTATCCTTGCCATATGCCTCAAGCAAAACGGTCTTTGCCTGCATGATTTCGCCGATTCCCATCGAATATGCATACTTCGGAACATCATTTTCGTTTTCGAAGTAGCGCGCATTTGCTGCAATCGTCGATTCCGTCAAGCGAATCTTTTGCGTCTTGCCGTCAAAAGCAGACCCTGGCTCATTAAACCCGATGTGTCCGTTGCGACCGATTCCAAGCAGCTGCAAGTCAACCGGATTTTCTGCGATAATCTTGCTGTAGCGTTCACATTCGACTTTTGCATCATCATTTTGGCCGTCAGGAAGATATGAATGAGCGAACGGCTTCTTTTCAAACAGATGCTTTTTCATGTAATAATGGTAGCTTTGCGGATTATCAGCCGATAAGCCGACATATTCGTCAAGGTTTATTGAAATGCAGTTCGAAAAATCGAGGTCGCTATCGCATAATTCCTGATAGGTCGTTTCAGGCGTGCCACCAGTTGCCAGGCCAAAAACGGTTGCTCCTTCGTCAAGTTTTTCCTTAAAAATTTCAAACGCTTTCTTTCCGCCTTCTGCTGCATTTTTAACAATAATAACTTTCATTTTGAATTCCTCCTCGAAAAAAAATGTCACGCCCTCATTGGTATAGACCAATTATATACCATAACTCCGAAACTTGCAACAGTTTTCATAACATCTTCAAAAATTGTACTCTCATCGCAAAGAAAACGGTTAATCACACTTTGTTTTCCGTAACGCGGAACGTAAAAAAGAACCGAGCAAAACTCGGTCCTTTCAAGGAAGTATTATATGGAAATCATTTTTAGAATTGATCAATCAACAACTGGCGAATCTCTTCCAAGCTTGGTTGGCGAGGGTTTGCCGTCGTGCATTGATCGTTGTAAACCAAATCGCACAATTTGTCCAAAGCACCGTCAAAGGCTTCTTTAGTAACTCCGTTTGCCGAAAGCTTAGGAGTTACGTCAACGGCCTTCATCAGTTCTTCAATCTTGTTGCACAATGCTTCGACCAAATCAGCATCTGTTCTGCCCTTCAATCCAAGCGCACGCGCGATGTCTGCATAATCCTTTTGAGCACGATAAACTTCGTAGCGTGGGAACGGTGTTCTCTTGACCTTGCCGGATGCACCGTTGAAGCGAATCACGTGCTGCATCGCAATCGAAATCGCAAGGCCGTGAGGAAGTCCGAATTCACCGCCAGTCTTGTGAGCAAGCGAGTGATTGATGCCAAGGAAAGCATTTGCGAAGGCCATGCCGCCAAGAGTAGCCGCATAGTGCATGTTTTCGCGAGCAGTTTCGCCTTCAAGCGTAGGATTCTTAGGGTCATAATTGTAGGATTTTTCAAGGTTTTCAAATACGAGCTTGATTGCCTGAAGCGACCATGGGCGCGTGAAGTCTGAAGCCATTACGGAAACGTATGACTCAAGCGCATGTGACAGCGTATCGAGACCCGACCATGCAACTGTTCTCTTCGGAACCGTCATGACAAATTCAGGGTCAACGATCGCAACCTGAGGCGTCATTTCGTAGTCGGTCAACGGATACTTAACGTGCGTATTGTCATCCGTAATAACCGCATACGGCGTAACTTCGGAACCGGTACCTGAAGTTGTCGGGATGCAGAAAAGTTTCGTGTGCGTGCCGTGATGGAACTTGACGATTCTCTTGCGGATATCAACGAATTTTTGCTGCAGACGAGTGAACAGTTCGCTGACTTTTTCGTAGCTTTCAAGGAAGCCAGGTTCTTGTTCAAGAGAGTATTCATAGATGTAGCGCGCAATCTTGGCAGCATCCATTGCGGAACCGCCACCGATGGCAATAACTGTATCCGGTTGGAATTCTTCCATCTGGCGTGCGATTTCCATCGTCTGTCCCAACGTCGGATCAGGATGAACAGTTCCGTAAAGGGATGTCTTTACCGGATTTTCGCGTGCTTCAAGCTCATCGTAAACCTTGTCAACGAAGCCGAATTTAACCATTCCAGGATCGGCAACGATCATTGCGCGATCAATGTGCTCCGTTTCGTCCGTCAAGTATGACAAGGCATTCTTTTCGTAGTAGATTTTTTCTGGTAAACGAACCCATTGAGGACGATTGCGACGTTTTGCGACCGTCTTGACATTCAACAGGTCTGAAGTTGATAAGTTGTGTGACAATGAATTCTTCCCCCATGACCCGGTTCCAAGCGTCAAAGATGGACGTAACGCATCCGTATAGATGTCGCCGATGCCGCCGATTGAATCCGGTTGATTTACCAAGATGCGAGCAGCCTTTGTCTTGTCGGCAAATTCGTTTAAGAATGGATCTGCCTGAGAACCGATCTGAATTGCCGCATTGTGACCGGCACCTTGGTAGTCGAGCAGTGCGGCAACGATCTTGATGCCGTCTTCTCTGTCTTTTGCCTTATAAACCGAAAGGAGCGGAGAAAGCTTTTCTGATGAGAGCTTTTCGCCGATGTTCTTCGGATCAAGTTCAAACATGATGACGTCTTTTTCTTCAGGCAAATCAATGCCGGCATTTTCGGCAATCCAACGAGCGGGCTTGCCGGCAACCGGTCCGTTGACGCCGTGCCTGTCATTGAAGACGAAATCAGCCAGCTTCTCGTAGTCTTTTTTAGGCAGCAGGTATGCGCCCTTTTCTTCCATCTTCTTCATCCAATCCTTGTAAACAGGTGCTTCGATGACGACCGAATTTTCGGTTGCACAAATCATCCCGTTGTCAAAACGCTTGGACAAAAGCAGGTCTTCAACCGCACGGTCAAGGTGTGCCGTATGATCAACGAAAACTGCACCGTTGCCGGCGCCAACGCCCATTGACGGGTTGCCCGACTTGAGTGCGGCATTGACCATTCCAGGACCGCCCGTTGCAAGAATCGATGCGATCTTTCTGTTTTGAATCAGCGCCGTCGTATTTTCAATTGACGGAGTCTCGACCCATTGAATGATGTTTTTCGGAGCTCCGGCTTCAACGGCTGCTTCATAAACGATTTGTGCAGCATGAACGGAACATTTTTGAGCTTGCGGATGGAAAGCAAAGACAATCGCATTTCTCGTCTTAAGCGCCATCAAAGATTTGAACATTGCCGTCGACGTCGGATTCGTCGTCGGGACGATGCCGGCTAAAACGCCAAGCGGTGCGGCAATTTGAACTTCACCTTTGATCTTGTCTTCAGCGATGATTCCAACGGTTTTTTCATCCTTGATTGCGTTATAGATGTTTTCGGTTGCAAAACGATTCTTGGTATCCTTATCTTCAACGACGCCGCGATTTGTTTCCTCAACCGCTTCATGAGCAAGCATCAAAGCCGCCTCAGAACCAGCAAGCGCGGCTGCAGCAACGATTTTGTCAACTTGATCCTGCGTAAAATGCGCATATTCGCTTTCAGCAGCTGCTGCTTTATCAACGAGGGTATCGGTATACTTGCGAGCAGCTTCCATTCGTGCTGCTTTTTCTTCTTCAGTCAAAACTTTTTTCTTTGGCTTCGTAGCTTCTTTTTCCATTTATAATACCTCCCAAAAATCACTGGTTACACTTTCAGCATGCATGCAAGATTTTCATAATGTGAAAAACTTCACTAATTATAATATATCTTTATGAGAGCGATTTCAAGCCTTTTTGGCAACTTTTTCCAATTTTTTTACCGGCGCTTTTTGGCATAATCTCAACACCTTAGATTATATAAGCATTTTTAAATGTTATTTATATTGATTGTAATCGTGAAAAAACTTTGATCAATCACATTCCAATTGTGCAAAATTCACAAAAAAGCAGGAAGCACAACTGCAGTCAAAACGCTATATTTCAGACAAGACCAAGGAAACCGACGTGGCAATCGCCCAAAACGATGCCCAGGTTCAAACCGAAAAAGCCAAGGCAGAGCAGGCTTACGCAATTGAAAAGGCCATCCAGGAGCAGACGCTTAAGGAAAAGGAGATCGTCGTTCGCGAAAACGAGTTGAAATCAACCGTAATCGCGCAGCAGAATGCTGAAGCACAGGCAGTCCGGATCAAAGCAGAAGCAGATGCCAATGCTTTGCGCATCAAGGCTCAGGCTGACAAGGACGCGCAAAATCTCAGCACCGATGCCAACGCCTATTCGATTCGCGAACAAGGTCAGGCCAGCGCTGACAAGATCCAGGTCGAAGGTCAGGCGAATGCCAAAGCGCAGGAAGCCATCGCCAAAGCGCTTGAACAAAACGGGCAAGTCGCTCTTGCCATGGCAATCATCGATAAACTGCCGGAAATTTCCGCATCCTATGCGCAAGCAGTCGCAAGCATCGATCAGCTGACCGTTTTCGACGGTGCTGCCGGGGTTTCAGGTCAAATCAACGAAGGCTTGGCCCAATCTTTGGCATTCATCAAGGACGCGACCGGCATCGACGTGGCCGAACTTGTCAACAAGCGGGCTGATGGCACGACGACTTTGAATCGTCCGGTTCCCGTTGAAGAAGATAAATAACAAAAATCAGCGAGAGGCTGGGAAAAACTATGCCTCAAATTGAAAAACCGGATGATTTGCGATTAATCGCAAATCTGATCCGGTTTTTTGTATGCACGACAATCGCCTTCCATAATGGAAACAGCTGAAAAGAGTCCGGCGGAAAAATGGAATGAGAGCTTGGCGCGCTGATTTAGCGGACTCTGCATTTGGCAAAATCAGAACGTCTATGCAAGCTTAAGGACAATTCCCATTTTTGGTTTGAGCCACGATTTTCCCATCCTCGAAACCTTTCGAATTCAATCGTGTCAAATGCCCATTAAAAAAACGGGCACTTTAACGCGTCCGTTTCACTGGTTCAAAAATGTGCAAGTCAAAGACTCGCTTCGATATAATGGCAGAGGGTCTGTTGACCTTCGTATGAAAAAGAAATTTCGTTCCGATTTTTCAGAACGTTTTCATTATATGATCTGATATTTGAAATGACAAGCTGTTAACGATAACAAGTCTCCAAGCCCGGATCATTGTACCCACTTTACAAATTAGTACCAATATATTAAAATGTCATATAAAGAAAACGTTTACTCAAAATTAACGGAGGTATTTCCATGAAAAAAACAGCAGATGACGTTAAAAAAGAACAGAGCCTGAGCTTTATGTACTTCAATCGTTTCCTGATGCTGCGATACTTCACGGCATTCATGTTCTTTACAAATCTCTACTGGTTCGGAATGGCCCTGACATGCAAAAGCTGGTCAGCAGTCCTGCCGTTTTTGCTGATGATTGGCGGAATTGCCGTAACACTGGAACTGACTTCCAAGCTTCATACCAAAAAGAGTGCGGTTCCAGTCAGCAAAGGTTATTACATTGCACAGATTTCGGTCAACCTTGCAATCATCCTGATTTCGATGACGCCGGCATATTCTTTGTTCCTTCCGTTCTTGAACGGTAAGGGTCAGTTTTACGTCGTCGGAATTGCCTTGATTGGAATTCTGATGTCCGTCATGGTGCTTTTGAAGATCAAAAAAATCGTCAACGACCAGGACCGCCAGTTCAAAGTCATCAAAATGTTTGAGAAAACAAATTAGGCAAAATTTGAAAAAAGCAGGACAGAATGCGTTTTGAGCACTTCCGCCCTGCTTTTTATTTTCCTTGTTAAATTGTCAGCTAACACTGCATTTTACAAATTTACATTTTTCAAACTTTAAATTGATTCTAAAAAATCTAATGTATTTGCATATTTTCAACTAAACAAATTGTATATACTTATTTTCATAAAATATATTGGTACAATTTCTTGTTGAAAGCCCTTTACAAAATGATCCCAACCGATTATACTAGAAAATGTAAATAAGGGAAGCGCTTACCAATTACAATCATCAATCATTCACTGCATCCGCAGTTCGTCTGTACATATCAAACTGCAATTATTCATTCGTACATGAAATGCGGATGCCGGACCTAAGGAGGTCTTTATTATTGCTGAAAAAGAAAGCAACTTCACAGGCTGGCTTAATGAGAAGATTCTTCCAACAGTCGGCAAATTCGCCAATACACGTTTTGTCCGCGCCGTCATGGGTGCCGGCTACAGCATCATCGCCTTCACGATCGTCGGATCGATGTTCCTCATCCTGAGCGTTCTCACTCAGGTCATCACGTTCCCGTCTTTCGTTGATTTTTACAACAGCACGCTTGGGCGTTTCAATAATCTCTTTACCGTTATCTATAATGCTACGATGGGAATCATCGCCCTCTTCTTTACGGGATCTTTTGCTTACAACTATACGAAAATCTATCAACAAGAAGAAAACCTTGATCTTTCACCGTTGAACGGTGCCTTTCTTTCATTTTTCGCATTGTTCATCACCGTTCCGCAGCTTGTTTGGAAAAACGGCTCTGCACAATTTTTGACAGACGCGAAAAATGCCGTTTACTCCGGCTATGCGATCAGTGGCTCCGGTCTTTCGCGCATTGGTGCAACCGGCATTTTCACAGGTCTCATCATCGGCACCTTGGCAATTCAGATCTACCGTCTCTGCATAAAAAAGGGCTGGTCAATCAAGATGCCAAACTCTGTTCCAAAGGGCGTTTCGGATTCATTCACGTCGCTTATTCCATGTTTCATAATCGCAGTCGTCGTTTTGCTCATCGATGCCGTTTTGATTATGTGCCATACTGACATCTTCAACCTGCTTTACATTCCGTTCTCATTCGTATCAGGATTGGTCGATTCATGGTGGGGCATTTTGATCATCGTCTTCTTGATTCATTTCCTTTGGTTCTTCGGTATCCACGGCGCAACAATCATTACGAGCTTCACGAACGCATTCGTTTTGGCAAACATGGCTTCAAATGTTTCCGGTAGTTTCCATGTCTTTGCCGGTGACTTCATCAACTCTTTCATCACGATCGGTGGTTCAGGTGCTACGCTTGGTGCAGTTTTGTACATGGCTTTCATGTCCAAGTCTCACCAACTGCGTGAACTCGGCAAAGTGGCAGTCGTTCCTGGCATTTTCAACATCAACGAGCCTTTGCTCTTCGGTTTGCCGATCGTCTACAATATTAATTTGGTCGTTCCGTTCGTTTTGGCACCAATGGCAAGTGCCATGGTCGGCTACTTTGCAATTGCAACGCACTTCGTTCCAAAAATTACTGCCCAACAACCATGGCCGACGCCAGTTGGTCTGAGCGGTTTCATCGCAACGCAAAGCTGGCAAGGTGCACTTGTATCGGTTCTCTGCGCAGTTGTCGCCGCAGCAATCTGGTTCCCGTTCATCCATGGCTATGACTTGAAACTTGCTAAAAAAGAGGCAGAAGGAGCAACGGAAGCTTAACGCCAAAATACCAAAAAAGCTTAGGATCTCAATTCTTGAGAACCTAGGCTTTTTTTTATAAAGTTTCAATCCATGCATCAATTTCCTCAAGCGGCGTAACCAGCCTGCTTGGTTCAACGAGCGGCGTAAATTCGATAATTTCGGAACTTTCAACATATGTATCGGGTGATATGCGCTTCATCTCATCATCGACGTTGAGCGGGATTCCTGAATTTGTCACAAAAACAGTTATCTTTTCAAGCGCTGCATTTTTCAAAAAGGACTCGACGCAAGGAGGAGTGTGATACCACCAAGTCGGCATCCCCAAAATCACCTTGTCATACTTTGACAAATCGACTTCAAGCTGTTTGATCGGCCGCATAATCTCGTTGTCCGTCTCATTTCGTCCGATTTCCATCACTTCCTGGAGATTTTCCGGGTACGGTTCAATCGGCTCTATTTTGCAGATATCCGCCCCCGTTTTTTCAGCAATACGCCTGGCTATCGACTCTGTATTCCCGAATTTAGAGAAATAAAGCACTAACTTTCCCAAAACTATCCCTCCATAGCTTAGATATTGATTATGATAGCATAATATCTTTTTGGAATAAACTAAAAACAGTCTCGATGCGAGACTGTTCTTCAATATTGTCTTAATTGAATCCGTAGATTTTGCGAGCCATGCGGTAAACGTCAACCGCAGCTCTTCTGCCCAATTTGCCCGGAAGATGCAGGCCCATTCCCAAAGCTCCGCGCATCAGCTTATGATACAGCTTGGGGTTCTTTTCCTTGATGTAGTGCCAAAGCTCCTTTTTCTTATTCAACGCTTCCCTTGATCCGTCTCTGATCAGCAAAATCGACGAAACGGAAGTAATTACTTCAATATACTTTTCCATATACTTGCCGATATGCGACTTCATCTCGACGTTATCCGTGTAATAATCAATCATTCGCTTGTTGACAAAAATCTGCTGATCGATTCTTCCAATCATGACTTTTTCGTTCACGGACTGATCCTCGCGCCCGATGAAGTAGTGATAAAGCGTAACGTCCAGATAATACATGTTCTTTACGTATTGGAGCGGTTCGAACACGTATAGATTATCAACGTAGAAAGTATGTGCCGGCAATTTGAGCTTAGCCTCGTCACGAACAAGCGTCGTCCGATAGATTACGGAGTGCATCAATAAGTACTTTCCAAACGGAAAATGAGTATCTTCCCACGTGAAAATGCAGTTCGTCGGAACGCATTTGCGATATTGCATGATTTTCTTGTGCTTGACGTTTTGCTTGTCATACATATAATTCGTAATCAGCATGTCAAGCTGCATGTCTTCTTCAATTGATTTCCTGAGAAATTCCATCACCTTCGGAAATGCCTTTCCATCCAGCCAGTCATCACTGTCAACTACGCGCACGTAATGCCCGGTCGCATGTTCAATCCCCGTATTCACAGCCTGTCCGTGCCCCCCGTTTTCCTGATGCACGGCCTTGATGATACCCGAATAGCGTGCTTGATAATTGTCAACTTTTTCTGGTGTCTTGTCCTTCGAACCGTCATCTACCAAAATGATTTCAACGTCAGATCCGCCCAACAGCAATGACTGAACGCAGCGATCCATGTAGGCGGCTGAATTGTAACAAGGCACTACGATGCTCAATGTTTTCAATGTAATACCTTCCCTTTTTCTAATTGTCCACTTAGTCAAATATAGCAAACATAAAACATCTCGGCAAGTTCTGAACGAATGTTTTCAGAAAATAACTTGACGTTTTATCAATTCTTAACTAAAATCAAGTTTATGCGTTAAAGCTTTCTAAAGGATGTGTCTTCGTGATTTACTTACGCGGCATCCTGATTGGCTTTGCCTTCGTAGCACCAATCGGAATGCAAAATATCTATATGTTCAACAATGCGCTTTCAAACAAAATGAGCAAAGCGCTTCTATATAATTTCTTGGTTTGGTTTTGTGACGCACTGTTTTCGTTTGCTGCATTTTACGGCATCGGCGCGCTGATTTCAGCTAATGAAATCGTTAAAATTATCGTCATGCTCATTGGCGGCGCACTGACGTCTTACATCGGCTTCAATATTATTCGTTCTGCCAAACAGACTGCCATTGGTTCAGATTCAAGAAAACAAACGCTTAAACAAGCTTTGATGACTGCTCTCATCGTCAGTTGGGGAAATCCTCAAGCCATGATCGACGGTACCATGATGCTTGGCGCAAGTCGTGCCACTTTGACGTTTGAGCAAAGCATCCTCTTTATTACCGGAGTCATAACCGCCAGTTTCATCTGGGATCACGGAATTACGATCGGTTTTAATCTGCTTCGCGACAAACTTCCGAAAAAGTTTTTGTTGGCAATCAACCTAATCAGCGGAATCATCGTTGCCGTCTACGGTCTGTATCTGATTTTAACAGGCATCACAGAAATTCATTAGAACGTATAAATATACTTTAATTTTTTTAAACTAATCTTATTGACTTCAGATGGAGACCATATTATAATAAAATAGTTTCCGATGGTTGGAAACTGAAGGATAACTTTCCTTCACCTTTTCTATTTTCTATCGCTTGTAATGATTGTATCCCCTAATGCAATCATTCACTTGGTCCGATTCTTCGTCAGATGCACTTTGTACACGTGCGCCCCTAGTCTGACGAGAACGGACTTTTTTTGCAAGGTGTGGAAGCGAGCGGTCATGAGCCCGTACGCAACTGAATATTGATTAAAATACGTGCCATGATGGCGCGTATTTTTTATTATTCTGGGAGGCACGCCAAGATTTCGCTCATATTTTACGGACAAAGTGCCAATTTTTGCTGATTTGTCCGTAAGCAAAACGCATTTTACGGACAAACTGGCATTTTCCGATGATTTGTCCGTAAATTTTTAGTCAAGTCCTAATTTGTGTGTAAATTATTTTTTCTCCCAGGCACTAGTTGTGCAAGGGATGCCATTGCATCCATGTCTGTGCACCAGCACT
>ENA-ORRU01000938-ORRU01000938.1-human-gut-metagenome-genome-assembly--contig:-NODE-938-length-19656-cov-14.001377_pt1 | contig 19656 bp, 19 predicted proteins | sample MGYA00242184_ERZ509151 | MGnify/ENA primary metagenome ERZ509151 (study PRJEB26280, sample SAMEA2338667) | human gut metagenome | biome: human gut; feature: human-associated habitat; material: faeces... | reverse complement strand
GCAGGGCGGTTGTATGGTTTTATACAAACTGGCGCCTTCTATAATTTAGAGGCGCTTCACCACTATTATACCATAGGAAGAAACGCCCGAAGGCGTGGGCGGAATCAGCAGGAAGGGAATGAAGAAAAGAAATTTTTCCCCTCTTTCTCTTAGAGCAGCTTGATCAGTGCTTCCGTTTCTTCTTCGGTGGTAGCCCAGGAGGTGGCAATGCGCATGACCACTTTGTCTCCTTTATTTTCCCAGAATCCCATTTCCACTTTTTCGGAAAGGCGCCGGGCCTCTTCGTGGGTGAGGGTCAGGAAAATCTGGTTGGTGCTGTTTCTTACGTCCTGGATGTATCCTTTTTCATCCAGGGCCTGCCGGATACGGTCAGCCATTTCATCACCGTTTCTGCCCAGTTTTTCATAAAGACCGCCGGTGAAGAGGGTGTCGAACTGCAGGCCTGCTGCCCAGCCTTTGGCCAGAAGGGCGCCGTGCTGTTTCACCATAGTGAAGAAATGGGGCACTGTCCCTTTTTTCGGGAATACCACTGCTTCTCCCAGGAGGGCGCCGCACTTGGTGCCGCCGATGTAGAAAACATCGGTAAGACTTGCCAGGTCCCTGAGGGTCACGTCATTTCCCCGGGCAGAAAGGCCATAGGCCAGACGGGCGCCGTCTACGTAGAGCGCCAGTTTCCATTTCCGGCATACCCTGCTGATTTCCCGAAGTTCCTCCAAACTGTAGAGAGTGCCGTATTCGGTGGGCTGGGAAATATAAACCATGGCAGGCATGACCATATGTTCATGGTTCTCATCGTTCCAGTAGGTTTCAGCCAGACTGTCAATGTCTTTGGCTTTGATTTTTCCTTCTTCCGCAGGAAGTGCAAGCACCTTGTGGCCGCCGTATTCGATGGCTCCTGCTTCATGGACGGACACATGGCCTGTGACAGCGGCAATGACTCCTTCATAGGGCATAAGCATGGTATCAATGACAGTGGCATTGGTCTGGGTGCCTCCCACCAGGAAGTACACCTCTCCCTCCGGCGTTCCGGCAGCAGTTCTGATTTTCTCCCTGGCTGATTCCGATATCTCATCGGAGCCATAGCCGGTGAATTTCTTTCCTGAAAGTGCCGCCAGTCTTTCTATAATTTCCGGCGCTGCCGTTTCCATGTAATCAGAAGCAAAATATAATTTTTCCATGGTTGTACCTGCCTTTTCTTTTTGCCCTATTGTATATCACAGAGAAGAGACTCTGCAAATCGTTTCCTGCGGTCATGAATAGCAATCGGCCCACACCGATCAGGAAATTTCATAGCAAAAAGGCCGTGAAAAATGGACAGTCCTTTTTTCACAGCCTTTTTGATTGCATCTAATCAGATTTTTCTTCCCGGATAGGCTTTCAGCCCTTCTCCCAGAAGATGGATGGCTTTCTTCAGGTCATCGCAGTTCAGCACATAGGCCAGGCGGGCTTCATCCACCCCTTTGCCCGGTTCTGCATAAAAACCGTTGCCCGGGGCAATCATCACGGTTTCCCCGTTTTCGTCAAAGTCCTTCAGAAGCCAGATGGCAAATTTTTCCGCATCATCCACCGGCAGCTTCACCATCACATAGAAGGCGCCCTTGGGGTCCGAGGAAATGACGCCGGGAATGGCAGCCAGACCGGCAGCAATGGTATCGCGCCGTTTCTTGTATTCCTGGTTCACCGCTTCCAGATAGGATTTCGGCGTATCGTAGAGAGCGGCTGCTCCCACCTGTTCTACTGTAGGCACGCAGAGGCGGGCCTGGCAGAATTTATTAATCTGGGTGGTAAAGTCATCATTCTTGCAGAGCAGGCAGCCAATGCGGGCACCGCAGGCGCTGTACCTCTTGGATACGGAATCCACGATAATGAGGTTGTCTGCCAGATCGTCATAGGTGCCAAAGCTGGTGTAGGCGCCGTCATAGACAAATTCGCGGTATACTTCGTCTGCGATAAGGGCGAGGCCATGTTTCTTAACTACCGCCGCAATCATGTCCATTTCCTTCTTGTTATATACCACACCGGTGGGGTTGCCGGGGTTGGTCAGAAGAATGAGGCGGGTCTTGTTGGTAATGTACTTTTCCACCGTTTCCTGGTCCGGCAGACGATATCCCGTTTCAGCGCTGGTAGGAACCGCTCTGACATGGGCGCCGGCAATCTTGGCAAAGGAATTATAGTTGGCATAGAAAGGTTCAAACACCAGGATTTCGTCCCCCGGATCGCAGAGCGTAAGAGCTGCCAGTTCCAGGGCTTCACTGCCGCCGGAAGTGATAAAAATGTTCTTTTCGCTGTACTCCATGCCCCACTCTTTATAATATTTCTGAATCTGGTGAATGAGGTGCATGTCCCCCTGGGAAGGACCGTAGGCTACCGTCTTTTTATTGAAACTGCGGATGGCTTCCATAAACTGGGGCGGTGTTTCAATATCGGGCTGGCCGATGTTCAGATGATAAATCTTCTTGCCTGCCTTCTCAGCTTCTACAGCGTATGGTCCCAGCCTGCGGATAGGAGAAGTGGTTAAGCTTAATGCTCTCTGTGAAATCTTCATCATAATCCCTTCCTGTCTTCCAAAATAGTATTCCATAAAACACAGAATTACACCTTCATTATATACCCTTTTTCCCATTCTGCCATCTGAAAATTTCATGGAAGAAAAAGCGAAATGAAAAAGGCTGCCCCATGGACAGGCAGCCATCATGGAAATCATGAAAATCTCTAATGGTCACCGGGCCCTGAAAGATATAAAAAGCAGAAGAGGCAGAGGGAAATGATATCTGCCGTGCTTTCAGTCCCCCTTCCTGGATATCCGCCCCTTTCTCCGGAGAAGCACGAAAAAAGCTCTGTCATTTCTGACAGAGCTTCCGCTGTGGCGGAGAGAGGGGGATTCGAAATCGAGTAGAAATTATTCATCCCTCTCACACCACCGTACGTACCATTCGGTATACGGCGGTTCAATTCCTTGGGCAGATTATATTCTCATAGCATTGTTTTAGACCGATGAATCCAGCTTTCTCCAGTATCCTGTTTGTCACTGAAGTCATCATTATCTGGCTATGAGCTATGCGCCAGTATCCTTTCTGACTCTTTCCCCACTTGAATGCAAGTCTTCGTGGGACATGCAGTCGGAGCAGTGCATCTATCCGTGTGGATATGTTTTTCCACTGCTTCCATTGCTGACTTCTCATGACAAATCTTTTTCCAACCGTCTCCGCCCGGTCCAGATATACGACCTATCACTGCTTTGACGTCCATGAGACCTCCTCGGGTAAGAGTGTAATCTTTCACCTCATCTATCCGCTTCATATACAAAGCCTGGCCAAGACCATCGTTGGACTTCAGCATAGGGGGCTACCTCATCCTGCCAGACTCTGCCTTCGTATAAAGTTTCTATTCATCGGACCAAGGTTTTGCCTCCGGCTTCCTTCAGCCCCACCTCACAGTAGACCCCTTGCCATTGGCTGTGTGCTTGTTATGGTCATACCGCACTAGGAACTTTCACCCATTAGATTACACCCATGCCGGGCGCCCTCCTAAAGCGATATATCGTTTTTTCTTGCCCCTATAATAAACTGATTAATCGTTTTTTTTAATCATTTTTTTCTTTAAATATTGTTATTTCGTTTTAGTTATGCTATTCTATTGGCAAGAGGTGATTTTATATGACTCGTGAATACTATTTAAGATCTCTTATTTCTGACAATGGTTCATTAAAAGATTTTGCTAAAAAGATTGATATGCCATACAGCACCCTTTTCTCTATCCTCAAAAACGTAGGTGGAGCTGCCTGCGACAATGTTTTTAAAATCTGCCAAGGGCTTGGTATTTCTGCAGATAGCCTTTCTCTTCTTGATAAAATTCCAGATGATTCAACCCTTTTAGAGGTTACTCCTGCTGAGCAGCAGTACATCAAGAAATACCGCAAGCTCTCCCCCGCCGGAAAGAAAGAGGTGGATCACTACCTCGACTTCCGTCTCTCCGCTGAAGCTCCCCGGGTTGAAAAAGATACAGAAATGTCATCTTCGTGAATTTCAGAAGGTTCTAACTTTTAGCTTCTCGACCGCACGATTTTTGAACTCTTCGGGATTTCCGAACAGTTCAAAATAACCTGTCTGGATTTCCGACAGGTTGGTGGAGGATGATTTGCAAACGTCCGCAGAATGGCTATTTCTGAAACTTAGCGGCTGTTAAGTCTTGGATTTCGTGGTTTTTGAAACTTATTTATATAAGGAGTTTTCATGCCAAAACAATTACTTACCACTTCTCAATTAATCAGCCACCTCAAGCAAAAAGGCATAACTTTTAAATATATCTCTGAAGATGAGGCGGCAGATTTCCTTGACAATCATAATTATTTCTTTAAGCTTTACGCTTATAGAGCCAACTACCAGAAAATTAAAGTAGGGAAAAATGCAGGCAAGTACCTCTCTCTCGATTTTGCATATCTGAAAGAGTTATCTATTATTGATTACCACTTAAGAATCTTGATATTAAATATGACGTTAAATCTTGAGCACTCTATTAAGGTAATGCTTATTAAAGATATAGAAGATAATCCTGCTGAAGATGGATATAACCTAGTTAATGTTTGGAATACCCCTCCTGCCAATTCCCCTGCATGGATAAAAAGTGAGCTAAAGAACATCGAATCTCACGCCCGTACCAGTTATTGTCAAAACATTATTCGGAAATACCACAGTCATGACTATCCAATATGGGCAGTATGTGAACTAGTATCCTTTGGCGCCTTATGCAAACTTATCAAGACGTATGACCAGCTATATCCACACAGGCTTCCTTTTGATTCTAAATTGCTTGTTCATATTCGAGATATCCGCAATGCCGCTGCCCACAATAACTGCCTAATTAATGATTTAACTCCGCACAGATACGCGTTCAACCTAGCTTCGCAAGGGAATGTTATTACGCAAGAAGTCGCTAAGATTCCCGGTATATCAAAGCGTACAAGGACTCAAAGGCTTTCTAATAAGCCAATCTATGATTTTACAGTGCTTTTATATTTATATTCCAAAATTGTTCGTAGTCCAGAAATAAAGCGTAAAACTCGCCATGCGCTATATGACCTATTTCTTCATCGAATGAGGCGCCATGATGCATACTTCAACAGTAACGCAACTATTATGACTACTTACCGATTTACAATTTATTTGATTCGCTATTTTTCATTGACAAAATAACTTTTGTGTCCTATAATACCTATACGATTTAAAAACCATACGGTTTTTGTAGGACGCGAGTCATTTTGACAAGCGTCCAATTTTTTTGCAAAAAATTCTTCCCTTTAAAGTAAAAAGCCTCACCCATACGCCAATATGGATGAGGCTGGTGTCCGGAAGGCTCTGCAAAGCCTTCCGAACGGTTGTAATAGTCCTCTGGGCTGATTACTCTTTTATTATAGCAGAATCAGCCCCTATTTTACCTTAGGAGGCTGCTTTTATTATGCCCAAACGCAAGAATTCAAATCTCTATGAAGTGACCGCCCAGGTGGACGGGAAGCGCCGCCATTTCTACGGCCGCACGAAGGCGGAGGCCCTAGCGAAGAAGAAGGCTTATGTGGAAGCCATGGAAAAGGCACCGCTCTCCATGGAGAATTTCACCCTGGGCGAATGGTGTATGGCGTGGGTGAAGGAAATCAAGCGTGATGTATCGCCCCAGACCTACACGTTCTACAAGTTGACGTTGCGAAAGCACATTGCCGGGGCGCAGATTGGCCATGTCGTCCTGACGCAGCTCACGCCGTCCATGTTCCGGTCTTACTGGCAGCATCTTCTTGATGCAGGGCTGTCCGCCCGGACGGTGGTTTATGTGCACACATTGACGGGGGAAGCCCTCAAACAGGCCGTGGAAGACGGGGCCATGATAAAAAATTAACCCTCTTGACCATGTGAAACGTCCCAGAATCGAAAGGACGCCTGTTTCTGCTTTGAATAAGGACCAGGTGCACCTGCTCCTTTCCTCCATTGATGATGAAATGTATGGGCGTCTGGTGCGTGTAGCCCTGGCAACCAGTATGCGCCGCGGGAAGCTCCAGGGGCTCAGCTGGGCGAATGTGGATTTCAGAAGGAGAACCATTTCCGTCAATCAGTCAGTCATCAGGAATGACAGCCATGAGGTTATATCTCCGAACCTGAAGACGGCCAGTTCTCGAAGGACCATCACCATTGATGAAGGCACTGCGGAGGTCCTGTGCCTCCAGAAAGCCTACTGTGAAAAAATGAGGCTGAAGAACGGGTGGCGCGCATCGACGCTCGTCTTCCCCCGGGACGGGAAAACAGAAAGGCCTCTGACGCAGAACTATGTCTCCAAGAAGTTTTCCATCTACTGCCACCGCATCGGTCTTTCCGAATTCACTTTCCACAGCCTCCGCCACACCCACGCCACCATGCTCGTGGCCGCCGGTGTGCATTTCAAAATCATCCAGCACCGCCTTGGGCACTCTTCCTTTGCAGTAACCATGGATACCTATTCCCACGTCACCCCTGAAATGGACCGGGAAGCGGCAGACGCCATCTCCGGAATCATCTAGTCAGAAAGCAAAGTGTCATACAAGTGTCGTAAAAATGGCACGAAAAATTGTTCTTTGTCGTATAAAAATGGCAAAGCAAAAGAGCCCATCTTCTTCGATGGGCTCTCGCTTTTGTGGCGGAGAGAGGGGGATTCGAACCCCCGTGACGGTATTCGCCGTCAACATGATTTCCAATCATGCACCTTAAACCGCTCGGACACCTCTCCATGCTGCTTATTCCTGGCCTTGCGGCCAGCGCCTTGTTGTTTTCATCAGTGGTTGACTGACTTATGTAGTATACCAACGGATGCATCATATGTCAAGCATTTTTTGAAATTTTTTTTGATGAAATGATTTTATAGCTGAAAAAGGTTTCCTGTGGTGGTCAATCCCAACCGTCCCGCGCCGGATAGGGAACTTTTTTATAAATAGTTTCCCATCGCTATGAAACACAATGATCCCATGCCGGGCAGGAAACTTTTCGCCAGGGTTTTCCCATGATAATGAATCCCTGCTCCCCCGTGCAGGAAAACGCACTCCATGAAAAAATACGCGGGAAAATGATTACCATTTTCCCGCGTATTCCTTCGCCTGTTTTCTCGGCTTATGCTTTTTCTACAGAACCGGCTTCATGGCTCTGGCGCAGGTTACGGCGCCATGCATAGAGGCCGTAGTACAGGAAGGCGCAGGCAGCCGAGCCTACTCCTACCAGGGAATAAATGCCGGAGAAGCCCAGGGGACCTTTGAAGGCGCCCAGAATGTAGGGGCCTACGCCAAGGCCCAGATCCAGCATGACGAAGTAGGTGGATACGGCCACGCCGATGCGGACTTCGTCTACCAGTTTCACGCAGATGGCCTGTCCGTTGGACATGAAGGTGCCGTAGCCCAGTCCTACAAAGACGCCGGCCACAAGCATTTCCCAGCTTCTGGTGGTGATGGACAGGAGCAGAAGGCCCACTGCCAGGCACAGGAAGGTGGGATACATAACGAAGTCTTCGCCTTTCTTGTCAAACATGACGCCTGCTACAGGACGGATCAAGGTGACAGACAGGGCATAGACCACAAAGAACAGGGTGCCGGCAGTCATGAGATGGAGTTCAGACGCATAGGTGGCCAGAAAGCTGAGGACGCTGGAGTAGCAGAGGGCTACGAAGAAGCCTACGATGGCAATGCCCATGACCTTCGGTTCCAGGAAACTGGAAAGAGAAATTTCTTTCAGCTGGGCCCTGCGTTCTTCGGTAATCCGGATTTCATCCACCTTCATCACAAAGGCAGCCGCCAGGCAGGCAAGGACCACGGCCACGCAGAACATAATAATGATGCGGAAGGAGAAGAACTGCTGCATCATCATGAGCAGGAAGGGTCCGATGGCAGCTGCCAGGCTCATGCTGAGGGCATAGTAGTTGATGCCTTCGCCCCGCCGCTCTTCCGGAATCATGGCAGATACGATGGTGCTGGTGGCAGTGGAGGCAATGCCGTAGCCAATGCCGTTTAATAAGCGCACCCCATACATGAGGGGCAGGGAATCCACAGCAAAATACATGCAGGTAGTCACCAGGTAGAACAGGATGCCGCCGTAGAGCATCTTTTTGCGGCCGTAAATTTCAACGGACCGGCCTGCTGCCAGACGCGCTGCCAGGGTGCCCAGTACGAAGATGCCTGCTGCCAGTCCCGCCTCGCTTACCGTGGCGTTCAGGGAGGAGATGGCTTCAGAAGCGATGATTACCACCAGCATATAGTAAATAATGTAAATCAGGAAATTAACAAGGGTGTCCAGAATGAACCCCCGGGTCCACAAACGTGGTTTGACTGCCATAATAAAAATCAACCTCTTTCTTGCAGTACATGGGAATAAAACGTTCTTTTCGCAGGGTTTCTGCGAAACACAGACCCCATTATACAAGCCTTTCACCTTCTTGTATAACAGATAAAAAAGATGGGTGTTATCGCGAAAAGCGATAACACCCAAGAGGTCTGAATTATTTTTCTTTGATGGTACTGCTTTGGAAACTGGCCAGTATCTGGTTCACATAGTCCTGTATCAGGCGGGCTGCCGGATGGTCCTTCCGATAAATGAGGTAGCCCTCTGCCTGAAGGGGCACCTCCAGAGGATAAATCCCTTCCCTATGGCCCAGGGCCTTCAGCAGACGATCCGGCAGAAGGGCGCCGGCTTCATTTTCCTGGCAGTAGTGGATAATGGCATAGGGCGAGGAAAGCCTGGCGGAAATCCGGTATTTCATGGGAGTATCCATAAAGTAGTCCGTATAAATCCGGTTCATGTAATAGCTGGAGGGATAGAGTACCAGGGGACGCTCCAGAATTTCCTCCCTGGTCAGCGGTTGATCCCCCATATCCATGCGGGGCCCGTAGTACACCATGTTATCCCGGCAGAAGCGGACGATGGCATAATCTTCCATCCTGGCCCCGTCGGGAAGGCTCTTTTCCACGAAGTAGGTGGAAACCACGTCCAGCCTGCCTTCGGTCATGGCCTGATGGATCTGGTAGGTGGGCATATCAAATACATTAAACTGCACATTGGGATGAAGCTCCCTGAAACGGGCCACGTGACGGTTCATCTGGATATCCCCCAGGGACCGGAGGATGCCAACATTCAGCTCCACCGGTTCTTCCACCGCCGGTCGGGTATCATCCACGATTTCCCGAAGTCCCTCCATCCACTTCCGGATACGGGGAAGAAAACGCTCCCCCTCTTCCGTGAGATGGCTGCCCCGGGGAGACCGTTCAATGAGTTTTACACCCAGAACGCACTCCAGATGCTTGATCTGGGCGCTGAAAGCGGACTGGGTAATATTGGCTTCTCTGGCAGCCCGGGCGAAATTGCCTGCCCTCCCATAGATGATAAAGCACTCCATCTGCTCAATGGTTGGTAAATTTTCCCGCATACCATCCTCCATACATGAAATACAGACTTTCCGAAATCAATACACCACTTCCACCAGAACCAGTCCCTGGGGCGGCGCCGTAAAGCCTGCCGCGCTCCGGTCCTTTGCCTCCAGAATGGCAGGCATCCGTTCAGCCTTCTTCTTTCCTTCCCCTATTTCCACCAGGGTGCCGGTGATGATGCGGATCATATTCTGCAGAAAGCCGCTGCCCCGATAGTCTATGCAAAGCTCGCCGCCGGAAAGGGAAAGAGATATATCAGATATGGTTCGGATGGCGGATTTCTTGAAATGCCTGTTGCCGCAGAAAGAAGTAAAGTCATGGGTTCCTGTAAGAAATGCGGCGCCCCGCTTCATGGCCTCCACATCCAGCGCTTCTCCCAGCTGCCACACATAGCGGCGGCGGAATACATTCTTCTCCGCCCCCACCCGGATACAGTAGCGGTAGTGTTTTTCCACTGCCGAAAAGCGGCTGTGGAATCTTTCATCCCTGATTGCAAGGCCATGAATGGAAATATCATCAGGCAGAGCCCGGTTCCAGGCATCCTGCAGCATTTTCAGGTCATATTCCTCCTGCAGATGGACATTGGCATACTGCCCCAGGGCATGGACACCGGCATCGGTCCGTCCGGCACCGATCACCTGCCCCTTGGTCCCGGTAATCCTCTCCAGCGCGTCCTCCAGTTTCCCCTGGATAGTGTCCTTCGTCCTCGTCTGCCGCTGCCAGCCTTCATAGCGGCTTCCGTCATAGGAAACAATAAATCCGTAATTCATGATGGGCCCTCCTTTTTTTGCTTTACTGTCTATTATAGCATAGGGGAAAGGTCCAGCAGGTGGCGGCGCTGCCTCGGGCTGTGAATCTGGCAGGCAGCCTGTGCACAGAACTTTAACCCCTCATGGAAAATGCAGAGAAGACGCGAAAGACCGGCAGCAGGCAGCGGTTACAATCCTGCTGCTTCCTGAATCTCTTTTTGTCTTTTCTTCTCATATGTTATAATAATATAGATTTCATTATGGTAACGGGAACTGATTTTTCCCGGGAAAGTGAGTAGCCCTATGAAAAAAATGATGATTGCCCTGGGCCTGGCTGCTGCCATTGCTGCAGGCTCCATGACTGTTTCTGCTGAAAATTACTGGAAATATAACGATACCATTTCCATCGACATGGACGAAACCAAAGTCAAGACCACTACCAACGGCCACGAAATCCTCCATTTCGTAGCTGTGGAAGCCATCGACGGCGGCACCTGCACTTACACCTATGCCTATGACCGCACGGCCGGCACCATTCAGGTGGTAGAAATGGAAAAGGAAACGAACACCCTCCACTATACCAGCAATTTCACCCCCACCTCCATCAATACCAATAACCCTGTCATCCGCGCAAGAGCCCAGATGGCAGAAGCCGTATACCAGAGAAAGGTGAACCATAAGAAATAATGAATGCGGAAAAGCCGGAAACAACAGTAGAAGTAGGTGAAAACCTCATTCATTTCATCGCCCGCTCCCCCTCCGTATTTCATGCAGTGCACGGAGTGAAGGAAGCCCTCCTCTATTCCGGATTTACGGAAATCCGGGAAGAGGACCCCTGGCACATTGAAAAAGGCGGGAAATATGTGGTCACCAGAAACGGAAGCGCCCTCATCGCCTTCACGGTACCGGAAGAAGGAGCCCGTTCCTTCCATATCATGGCATCCCATGCCGATTCCCCCTGCTTTAAAATTAAGGAAAATCCGGAAATTAAGGAAGGCCCCTACGTGAAGCTGAACGTAGAAGGCTATGGCGGCATGATCATGTCCACCTGGCTGGACCGGCCCCTTTCCGTGGCAGGGCGGCTCATTGTCCGTGAGAACGGCCATCTGGCCCAGAAGCTGGCAGCCGTAGACGGCACCATGCTGGTCATTCCTTCCGTAGCCATCCACATGGACCGGAACGTAAACCACAAGAAAGACTGGAATGTGCAGAAGGACCTTCTTCCCCTCTACGGCCTTGCCACGGAAAAGACCTCCTTTATGGACGTCATTGCCGCTTCCGCCAACGTGAAGACAGAAGATATTGTGGCCCATGACCTCTACCTTTACAGCCGGGTGCCCGGCACCATCTGGGGAGAAGAAAAGGAATTCATTTCCTCTCCGAAACTGGATGACCTGCAGTGCGCCTTTGCAGCCTTCCGCGGATTCATGCGGGGCAAAAAAGAAAAGCATATATCTGTATACGCCCTCTTTGATAACGAAGAAGTAGGGAGCGGCACCGCCCAGGGCGCCGGTTCCCCCTTCCTTGCCACCGTGCTCCAGCGGCTGTCCTATTCCCTTGGCTTCTCCTACGATGAAACCATGGCCATGACTGCAGGAAGCTTCATGATTTCCGCCGACAATGCCCACAGCGTCCACCCCAACCATCCGGAATATGCGGACCCCGTGAACCGCCCTGTCATCAACGGCGGTATCGTCATCAAGTACAATGCCCAGCAGCGCTACGCCACCGACGGTCTTTCGGCTGCCCGCTTCAAGGAACTGTGCCGGGACCTTTCCATTCCTGTGCAGACCTTCACTAACAGGAGCGACAACCCCGGCGGCTCCACTCTGGGAAATATTTCCAACACCAAAGTATCCATGCCCACCGTGGACATCGGCCTTGCCCAGCTGGCCATGCATTCCTCCTACGAAACGGCAGGCACTCTGGACACCGCTTACCTGGTGAACGCGTCCATCCAGTTCTTCGATTAAGAAAACCTCCTTCGGGAGGTTTTTTCGTAGTCCATCGTTCGATGATATAATGAAAAAAAGGCAGGGGGGCTGTGAGCCGGAGGCACTATAAACCCGGACAGGTAAGTTCCCCCCGCTTTCGAGAACACATCCTAACCGCTCACCAGTACACCAGTACACTATCACAAGGAGGTTATCCATGAAATTACGAATCGCACTGCTGCAGATGCATGTAGAAATGGGAAATCCCAAAGTCAATTTTGCTCATGCCAGAGACATGATGGAAAAGGCCATGGAAAAAAAGCCGGACATCCTGGTGCTTCCGGAGACCTGGAACACCGGTTTTTTCCCTAAGGAAAACCTGTCCCTGCTGGCCGATGAAGAAGGAAAGGAAACCTGCAGCCTTCTTTCTTCCATAGCCGCCTCCCATGGGGTGAACATTGTAGGCGGCACCACTGCCGTGAAAGTGGGACAGGATATTTACAACCGGTCCTATGTATTTGACCGCAAGGGAGACCTGGTCACTTCCTTCGACAAGATTCACGGCTTTTCCCTGTCCGGAGAGCCCGGGTATTTCCGCATGGGAAACCGCCTGTCCCATTTTGAGCTGGATGGCCTTTCCTGCTCCATGGCCATATGCTATGACATCCGGTTCCCGGAGCTCATCCGACGGGAAGCCCTTCTGGATGTGGACCTTTTCTTCGTCCCCGCTGCCTGGCCTAAGATCAGGAACCGCCACTGGGTCACCCTGAACCGGGCCCGGGCCATTGAAAACCAGTTCTACATGGCCTGCGTAAACCAGGCCGGAAAATCAGGAGATACGGAATATGCCGGCGAATCCCTTCTTCTTGACCCCTGGGGCGAAGATATATGCCATCTGGAAGATGATGAAGATATCGCTTTCGGCCGGGTGGATACCGATGTGATTCATGAGGTAAGAAGCCGGATTAACGTATTCCGCGACCGCCGCCCTGACTGGGACAAAGTAGAATAAAATCCATTCGTAAGGAAAGAAACCGGAGGATTTACCATGAAGAGCCCAATACCTCCCGGGAAGAAGGGGCAGAACCTCATAGAATATGCCCTTCTCCTGGCCATCATCACTTCCATCGGTTTTTACATATATGATCAGAGCGGCCCGGTTCCGTCCATTCGTACCGTTTTTAACCAGGCAGACAGTCTTTTAAAAACCGGCGCCCGCATTTCCTCTCCTGACTACAAGCCATTTCTTGCTTCCATCAGTTCCGCCATCAGAAAGGGTACCTGGTCCCTGAAGGAAAATGAATATGTCCATTCCGGCACCAGGGCTGGAGACGCCCTGGCGAAAAAGCTGGGCATCCCCTATGCAGAAGGCGACGCCTGGTCTCTGGGAAGACTGACAAATAAGAAGACAGACCTTTACGTCCTGGTTTACTATTCCGCTGCCGACAACGGCAATTATCCTATTTCAAAATTCAAAACCGGATGGGACGTCTACGGCCCCGGCGATTCAAAACTGGCCTCCCACGGGAAACCCCTTCCCGTAGCTCATGTAACCAAGTATGGATTCAATCCGTCCACCGGAGAGGAAAGCAATGAGTATGTGCGAAGCTCCGCCGTCTTCGGTTACGGCACCACAGGCATGGTGGTAAAAGGGCCGGAGGGGAAAAATACAGTCCGCACATAACAGGGATAGACAGAAAAGGATTCATAGGATAAAATGATGAAATCATAAGGAAGAAGAGGTGAATTTTATGGGCAGAAAAGGACAGCCATTCCGTGAAAAAGGGCAGAATCTCATCGAATACGCCCTTCTTCTGGCCATTATCGTGGGCATCGGTTTTCTGATTTACCAGCAGAGCTTCATGGGCGATTCCATTCGCACCGTGTTCAACAACGCAGGAAATCTCATGGAAAATGCAGGGTCAAAGGATTCGGCAAAAGAGGACGAGCCGCCCCTTTCCATTCCCGACCTGGTGGGCAAAGCCGTTGCAGAGGGAAACAGCGGACTGGGTGCTCTCCTGAATACAGGTTCCACCCATTACATCTATTCCGGTACTGCGGAAGGAAATCAGGTGGCGCAGGCGCTCAACGTTCCTTTCCATGAAGGAGACATCTGGTCCATTGGACGGGAAGTAACTGCCCAAGACGATTACTATGTTCTGGCATACTACTCCGCAGCTGAAAACGGCCCGGTTTCGCGGTATGCAGTCAGCAGCCCCGGCTGGAACTGGCGGGTCAACAGCAGCGGCGGAATATCCACACAATCCGGTGAACCCATTTCCGTTCCTGCCAGGTACTATGTCTATGATCCCGTCACAGGAAAGCAGATTACCTCCGGCTATTACAGCTCCCACAAAACGGCCACTCTGTTTTATGCACCGGGAACGGGAAAGGAATATACCATCCGATAATAAAAAAGCGGCGTTTCCCGGAGAACGCCGTTTTTTCGCTGTCAATTTTCAGAAATGGTAATTCAATCCTACGCCCAGGCCGCCTTCATTATCAATGTCATCTCTGTCATAGTAGGTATAGTTCACATCGATATCAAAGGCTGTAGGCACCAGGTCCAGTTTCAAACCCGCCTTGTACTGTCTCTCCTCGCTGGACACAAGAAGCCCTGCATAGGCATCCAGAGGACCCAGCACATTGGCTTTCCCTTCGATGAGGCCAAACATTCTGGCATCCCTGTCGTAGTAGTTCCGGTTGCCGGCGCCTACGTAGAAATGGCCGATTTTGTACTTTGCATATACGTCCGTTTCATTGCCCCGGTTGTTCCAGTGCCGGTATTCCGCGCCTACGGCCACCTTGGGAATCGGCTTCACTTCGATATGGGCGCTGTGAATGCCGTCGGCAGCACTGTTGTACCCATACCCCGCTTCCGTATCCATAATGCCGCCAAAGGCGCCGGCCATGCCTGTGCCTGCCAGTGCCAGGACGGCGGCCATACATACAATCTTTTTCATAGAGGCCCTCCTTTCTAAACAGTATCTATATACTTTTATTATATACTATGAAGCTTGAAAAATTAAGGGCTTTTGAGAAATTGATATCCTGCCCCTTCGTCATTTCAAAATGAAGCGAATAACGCAAGTGCTGCCCCGTCGCACCGTCATTTCGAGGGCCGGAAGCGGAGCCTGGAAATCTCCCTCCTCTATGGTACAAACCCCGCTTCGGCTGGAGATCTCTCGACTCAGAGTTTCAAAGGAGTATAATACTTTCAGTCTCATTCTGACACGCCGCTCCGCTCGAGATGACGCAGCGGCGAGCCCTAACTGTCATTTGGTAAGCGCAAAATAAAATGATGGATTTTATCTATCCATTGGAAATGAGATAATACCTACAAGTTCAATGACTGGAGGTATTACTCATGGATATTCAACTAACTGCCGACCGGGTTTACCTGGCCGGCGGCTACACGGACATGCGGAAATCCATTGACGGATTATCCGCTGTGGTTTCACAACAATATGATCTGAATCCGTTCCTCCCATCACTGTTCCTGTTCTGTGGAAGAAGACGGGACCGGATCAAAGGTCTCCTCTGGCAGGGTGATGGTTTCGTTCTACTTTACAAGCGTATTGAGAGCGGAAGCTTTCAGTGGCCAAAGAAATCGGCTTCCCTGATTGAGCTTTCCCCACAGCAATACCGCTGGCTTATGGAGGGGCTTGCCATCATCCAGCCTCGGGCCGTGAAGGTCATTCACCCCCGCTGCAGCGTATGAAATCTGCATGCTAAAACAGTCGAAAAAGCTAGATTTTATCGAGCTTTTTCGGCTGTTTTATGGTATAATCAATACATGAAATTTCGGTTGTTTTTATAGAATTGAGTGTACCCATGACAGACCGCCGTGAGCAGGAATTACTAGATAGAATTGCAAAACTGGAAAAGGACAAAGCGGCTTTATTAGCTACAGTGAAATTACTTCAGCAGGCCCGTTTTGGTTCTAAATCGGAACGCCGGACTGATCCGGATATGGATGCCGCCTATCCCAGCATCTTTAATGAGGCGGAAACAGAGGCCAAGCCCAGTGTCAAGGAACCGGAGCTTGAAACGACTGCGGTTAAAGGCTATGAACGAAAGAAAAAGAGCAAGTCAGCATCTGTTAAGAACTTGCTGGAATCCCTTCCTGAAGACTGCATTGAGAACATAGACATTGACCTGGATGCGGACCAGAAAGTCTGTGACATCTGTGGAAATAAGCTGTCTCCTATAGGCAGGGAGCTTGTTAATACTCAGATTGAGTTTGTTCCGCCAAAGCTTATCTGCAGGCGTTATTTCCAGATATCTTATGAATGCAGGAATTGCCGGAAGAATGACGAACCGCATATTGTGAAGCCGGCAGTGCCCAAGTCTCCGATTCCCCATTCCTTTGCTTCACCTTCTGCCATTGCCCATGTGATGATGCAGAAGTACGGATTAGCCGTACCGCTGAATCGTCAGGAGCGGGAGTGGAAGCAGCTGGGATTGCCTCTCAGCAGGGCAACTCTGGCCAACTGGATTATTATTTCTTCAAATGGGTACCTGAAACCCTTGTGGGACTACATGCATGGTCTCCTTCTCAAAGAAGCCTGTCTGCATGCAGATGAGACTCCGGTACAGGTACTCAATGAAAAAGGACGTAAGAATACCAGCAAATCCTATATGTGGGTCTTTACCAGTGGAGAGTATGAACCATTACATAATATCCGCCTGTTCCAGTACAGCCCGACCAGAAAAGGATCCAATGCCTCGGAATTCCTTAAAGGATTTACCGGTTACCTCCAAACGGATGACTATTCCGGATACAACCAGGTAACCGAAGTTACCCGCTGCCTCTGCTGGGCCCATGCAAGACGAAAGTATGTAGAAGCAGAAACAGCAAAGCAGGATGAATCTTCCGTAAGTCTGGCTGGCGAAGGGCTGGGCTACATACGCGAACTGTTTAAAATTGAAAAAGAACTGCGTGGCCTTACTCCTGAGGAGAGAAAAGCACAAAGACTTGAAAAGGAAAAGCCGGTGCTCGACGCCTACTGGAAGTGGGTAGAAAGCAGCCGGGACAAAGTCCTTCCAAAATCCAAGATCAGCCAGGCTTTGAACTACTCCCTGACTAACAAGGAGCAGCTTGAAACCTATTTGCAAGATGGCAGGTGTGCTATATCCAACAACATTGCGGAAAACAGCATACGTCCTTTTACCGTGGGCCGGAAAAACTGGCTCTTTTCAGCGAGCCCGAAAGGTGCTGAAGCCAGTGCCTGCGTATACAGTATTATTGAAACCTGCAAGGCCAATAATATAGATCCGGAGAAATACCTGATCTACATACTCACCGGGATGCCCAATGAAGAGCGTCTCAAAGGTGAGGCAGTATTAGAGAAGTACATGCCCTGGAACACTGTAGTTCAGGAATCCTGCAAATAACATAAAGCCCGAAAGCTTATAGTATGATTATTCTATAACTTTCGGGCTTTTTCAATACACTCTTTTATTTTGCGCTTACGTCATTTGATTAAAAGCCCAAGAGTCATAGAAGAAAATATGGCAGTAAAAAAGAACGGCCCCCTGAGGGTAACCGTTCTTTTTTTATTTCATAGTATCAGGCCTATTACTGCTGGCTCTTTTTTACGTTTGCGTTCTTATAGCGGGCCTGGCGGGAAAGAACCATCTTTCTCATGCGGATGCTCTTTGGTGTCACTTCCACCAGTTCGTCATCGTTGATCCATTCCAGTGCAGATTCCAGGGTGAACTTGCGGCATGGCGGCAGCTTGATGGCTTCATCGGAGCCGGAAGCACGGGTATTGGTGAGGTGCTTCTTCTTGCAGGGGTTCACGTCCATATCCTGGTCTCTGGAGTTTTCGCCCACAATCATGCCTTCGTATACTTCAACCCCCGGTTCCAGGAAGAGTTCGCCTCTGTCCAGAATGGAGTTCAGGCCGTAAGCCGTGGTAACGCCTGCTTCAAAAGCAACCAGGGAGCCTCTGGTTCTTTCAGGAATATCGCCCTTGTAGGGTGCATAGCCCTGGAATACATGGTACATAATGCCGGTGCCTCTGGTGGTGGTGAGCAGTTCATTTCTGAAGCCGATGAGGCCGCGGGCAGGGATGGAGAATTCCATCTTCATATAGCCGGCCAGTTCTTCCATGGAAATCATTTCCGCTCTTCTGGGGCCAAGGCCTTCCATGACAGCGCCCATGAATTCCTGCGGCACTTCAATGGTCAGTCTTTCCAGCGGTTCGCACTTCTTGCCATTGATGACTTTGTAAATAACCTGGGGTTTGGAAACTTCCAGTTCAAATCCTTCACGGCGCATGGTTTCGATGAGTACGGAGAGATGGAGTTCGCCGCGGCCGGACACTTTGAAAGCATCGGATGTATCGGTGTCTTCTACGCGAAGAGCCACATTGGTTTCGATTTCCTTGTAGAGACGGGCACGGATGTGACGGGAAGTCACGAAGTCCCCTTCCTTGCCAGCAAAGGGGCTCTTGTTGACATGGAATACCATGGACAGGGTCGGTTCGTCGATGTGGATGGACGGGAGGGCTTCCGGATTGGTGGCATCGGCTACGGTTTCACCGATGTTGATATCCTTGAAGCCTGCCATGGCGATGATGTCGCCGGCTTTAGCTTCCTGTACGGGAGTCCGTTTCATTCCCTGCCAGGTGAAGAGGGAGCCGATATGGTCGCTGCGGATCTTGGTGCCGTCAGTGATGGCTACCGGCATGCCCTGTTTGGCGGTGCCCCGGGTCAGACGACCGATGGCTACTTTACCCAGATAATCATCGGCTTCCAGGGTGGTCACCATAACCTGCAGGCCGCCGTCGGGATCCACATCGGGGCAGGGGCAGTATTTAAGAATGGCATCGAAGAGGGGTCCCAGGTCCTTGCCTTCATCATTCATATGGAGCTTGGCAATGCCGTTTCTGGCAGAGCAGTAAATCAGTGGGAAATCCAGCTGGTCATCGTCTGCTTCCAGTTCGATGAAGAGGTCCAGAATTTCGCCTTCCACGTCAGAAATACGCTGGTCCGGACGGTCGATCTTATTGATGACAACGATCGGTTTCAGCTTATGTTCCAGTGCCTTTCTGAGAACGTACTTGGTCTGGGGCATAGGGCCTTCATGGGCGTCTACCAGAAGGAGTACGCCGTCTACCATGTTCAGGATACGTTCCACTTCGCCGCCGAAGTCAGCATGCCCTGGGGTATCAACGATGTTGATTTTAACACCATTGTGCATGACGGAAGTGTTCTTTGCCAGAATGGTAATGCCTCTTTCCCTTTCCAGCGGGTTGGAGTCCATGACACGTTCTGCCACTTTCTGGTTGTCCCTGAAAACATGACTCTGTTTCAGCATGGCATCGACAAGAGTCGTCTTGCCATGGTCGACATGGGCGATAATGGCAATGTTGCGGATATCTTCTCTTTTCATTCTTTCTTTTTCCCCCTCGGGTACTATAAAATCAATGTATCTCTGTCATTATACCACAAAGATGCAAAGCTTTTCATATCTAGAAAATACAATGTAAGTGTCAAGTTTTCCTCGGTAATTCATTTGACTGTCGATAATTACTATCTC
>ENA-ORRU01000933-ORRU01000933.1-human-gut-metagenome-genome-assembly--contig:-NODE-933-length-19703-cov-4.460250_pt1 | contig 19703 bp, 23 predicted proteins | sample MGYA00242184_ERZ509151 | MGnify/ENA primary metagenome ERZ509151 (study PRJEB26280, sample SAMEA2338667) | human gut metagenome | biome: human gut; feature: human-associated habitat; material: faeces... | reverse complement strand
TGGAGGCGTATATGTCAGAAATAGTAAAAGAAAAACCTATAATGGAAGAAGCTCATAAACGATATAATAATTTCATTAGAAGTAGACTAATGATGACAGAATACGAAAAAAAAGAACTTTATCAATACGATAAACAAATATCGCTTGAAGATAAAAGACGAGAAGGAATAAAAGAAGGAATTAAAAAAGGCAAACTTGAAGGTATAAAAGTAGGCAAACTTGAAGGTATAAAAGTAGGCAAACTTGAAGGCATAAAAGAAAATAGTTATACCATAGCCAAAAGTTTAAAATCTTCTGGGCTTGATAATCAATTTATATCGGAACATACGGGATTAAGCATAGAAGAAATCGAAAAACTTTAATTTATTTTATTGTTTTTATACAGGTTGTTTAGGCAATTCCCAATCTAAATTATAAGTTTGTCCCGCCGTTCCAGATAGTGCCAATATAGTTCCTGCGCCTTGATTTGAAATCATAATCTGTAAATTTTCTTTGCCTGTAGATATTTTATAATTTATTTTATCTTCAAAGAAATCTAACATTCCAATATTAGTATAAGTCATTATTTGGGATTCTATTAGAATTAATTGCCCTTTTAGTTTATATTTGACATTATCATAAGGCAACTTACCGTATGTTGCGTAAATGCCAAAATCTTCCGAAAATTCTGCGCTATTAATAATTGAATTATTAAATAAGCATATTTTATTATCTATAATTTTTATATCGTCAAGGTTTGTGATAGAATTCCCATTACTAAATTTACCATGTAAATATAAATAATTGTTATAATAAAGAGGCGTTAATTGAATGCCAATAATTTCGTCTTTTATAATCGGTATAATATTCCTCGTTAACTTTTTATTTATTTTATTTGTGGTTTTTATTATTACCGTGCTATCTTCCGAATTATTACCAAGCAATTCAATATTTCCTTTTAATCTATAATAACCTTCAATATTTTTAATTAAAGTTAAATTACTGCAATCTTTAGTATTATTATCAGTCAAAGTATTTTCGCCAATTAATATTTCAGATTTTTCAAAATTATAAATATCAAAATTATCTCCAAGTCTTAAATGATTCATTAATTCGTTTACTTTTTTATCCAAAACTTCAATAGCGCTTTGTATATTTATTTCTTTTTGTATTTTATAAATATCCGTATTCTTATGTGTAGCCATATTAAAGCTAATAATTTCATCCGTTTCAATATTAGTTCCGTCCGAATGTTTAAGTTCAATACAATAAACTGTTGCGTTTTCTATATAACTTTGAAAACTCGATAAATCGCTAATTTCTTTTCTAATATAATATTTTAAATCTTTATTTGTGTTTGAAGTTATATAGCCTTCTATCGCTTTTATATAAAGCGAATCGGATTTATTATCCTCTATATTAAAATAGTTTTCTAGTATTCCATTTGAATAAATTACGATTTGCGAACTATTATTAGGACAAGTTATATTTCCTTTTATAAATATTCTATTATTTTGATTTTCTATTTTCAAATAAGTATAATTAAGATTGCCGTAAGAGGCTAAAATATAATTCTGTCCGTTTTGTATGTTTTCTATTGGAATATCAATATTAAATATAATTATTTGTTTTTCATTATTGCTTTCTATATTATCGTTATAAATATTAAATACAGGCATTCCAAAAGCGTTATTAAAAGTATATTTAAAAAATAAATTAGAGTTTGTAGATTCGTTTTTTATTTCGTTTTCTTTTGATTGAGTTTTCTTTCCGCAATAAAAAAATTGAGATAATTCTGCAATTATAAGTCCGCCGTCTTTAATGCCATCAAATTCCGATATTTTTAACATAAAAGACGATTTGCTTAAAGTTTCTTTTATAGAACCCTTAAAAATATATTTATCGTTGTTTTTTTCTAATACAAAATTATAAGCTATATCGCTTTCGTCTATAAGTTTAATATTATAAATTTCTTTTAGTTGTTTTTTAATGGGCGGGAAATTATCCTCATCTGAAGAAAAATCTAAATTTATTTTTGAATTATCGAAACTTACGCAACGAGACGATACCACGCCTCCTTCACTTTCAACGGGAGCCTCTGCTCGCCTATTTAATCTTTCGTATATATCCTTAATATTTCCAGCAGGAGCTTCACTACTCGCTCCGCCTTTTATTAATTCAATATTTTTTATTATTTGATTAATATCTTCGGCATAAATAGTTTTATCGTTTTGTCTGGCTTTGATTTCTTTATATTCTTTAGGTTTATCTAACATACTTAATAACTCCAGCAAAGTTCTGACAATTAAAAATTATCAGAACTCTGCAACGCGCTTTTTTATCTTTTATTATTAGTAAAATCGGAAAATTGAAAATAATTCGTTTCCGACTGAATATTGAACCATACTTGCCACTGTGATATTCTCATTACGCTTTGACGATACGCTTCTATCAAATCTCTTTTGTCTGCAATCTGCGGAATATAATATTTTTCTGGTGGTTTCGTCAAAGGAACTTTTATATACTTTATCCGAGTTTGGCAAGCCATAACGCTTATAATAATTATAGTAATCGTTAGATATTGAATTAATTGCTTCATTATCCGTCCTTGTTAGAGCTTCTCGCTCTACTTTTTTAGTGTATTCTTTAGAGTTATCAAAACCTTTAAGAACTACCGCATTTTCTTTATCATATTTAATTTGTTTTTTTAGAGCTTCGTTTATGAGTTCGAGATTTTCAATCTCGTTTCTATATTCTTGAAGTTCCGTTTCTTTTTCGCTTATAACTTTATTTTTTAAAGTTATAGTGAGAGCGAAAGCGAATATTATTACAATTATTCCAAATATAATAATAGACGCTTTGGCAATTTTAGATTTTGACAAAAATGTTAAAACACTTGCTAATCCCATTTTTATTCTCCTTTTATTATTTTTATTTTAAGGCGTTTGCCTTCTTTACTAATTCCCATCGTTTCGATATTTCTCCTATCTCATTACTCAATTCAATAGACTTATTTAATATATCTTTGTAGTCGCATAAATGATAATAGATTGATTTATATAATTCTTTATCTCTATCGCAATCCGTTAAATCTGCTTTTTCGTATATTTTATCAATGCAATTTTCAAGCATTTCCATTTTTACTTTCTCCTTCGCTTTGTTTTATTTTGTTATCCTTGCCTTTTAATATCATAATATTCTTCGCAAATATCGATGCATCCACAGGGCATAAAACAAAAAAGCAAGAGATACCGATAAATAATAAACCTTTGCAACTGTCCGAACTCAACGCCCCAAGCGAACTTAATCTATGATATTGATACATTATAAAAATAACTATCAACACTTTAAATATATTGCTTATTCTTTTCATTATTTACCTTCCGTGAATCTTATTATATAAATAAGCTATTATTCCAAATAAAGTTCCCAATCCCGCCATAACGGCTACAAATAAAGCGAAATCTTTTGCCATAGTCCTTATTTTATTTCCCGTCATTACTCCATTCATTATTTCTGAATGTTCTTTTAATTTTTTGTCAATATCGCTTATTTTTTCGCTTAAACTTCCTATTTCAAAAGACAGTCGATTTAATTGCTCGTTTATCTCCGTTAATTTTATTTCCAAATTATCCGTGTCTTTTCTCAATCTATCTATACTTGCCCATTTATCGTTTTGTCTTTTGCTTATCTCTTCGATTAAAGTAATTAATCCGTTTCCGTTTCTTTTATTATTTTCATCGAATCCTAATATTAATTCAAGCGATTTAATTCTTTCAGTTAATTTTTCAACTTTACTATCTTTGCTCTTTGTTCCCATTAATTACACCGCATTAGCCCTCTTTAGCCAGCCTCTCCTAAATCTTTCTTGGCTCGGGTCTTTAGCTATGAGCGACTCGTAATGTTTAATTTCAATTTCCGTGAACTTTTTGCATTCTTTATCGCTCGCCATTTTCCAAGCGTTAATAGTCTGCTTTCCTATAATTCCGTCATCCGCTATTCCGCAAGATTTTTGCCCAACTTTTATCGCTATTTTGGGACCAGCATTAACGCCAAGTAGAAAAAGATTGCTTGCGAAATCTTGATGCTTTACAATATCGCATTTTAATTTTTTCCAATAGTTATTTTCAAAAAAATATTCCACGACTTTAGTAATATTTTCGTTTTCAAGTATTTTATTTGAAAGCAGTATTAAATCATGTGTTCCATATTCTTTTTTTAATTTATCCACTTCTTGCCAAATGCTTAAGTTAGGATTTTTCTTTCTCGCTACTCCCAAAACGGTTTCGCCGCCTTTGTCCTGCGGTATATTAGAATAGACTATTAAACCTTTTTTAGTCTTTAGATTCTCCCATTCTTTTAATAATTCGTATGATATTTTAAAATCTGCCATTACGCGCCCTTTTTCAATTCGTAGACTTTTATATATTTAGTAGTATTTTTTATTGTAGCTATATTAAGGACTTGCTCTCTCTGTTTCAACGCTTTTATTTCCGTTTCAATATTTTCAATAGAATCGCTATATTTATAAGTGGAAGTCTCATGGCAGGAAATATTAAATCCGTCATGGATTATTTTCCCTTCTTTACTTTCTACAAGAGATATAACCTCGTCTTTTATAGCGTCTATATCCTCTTTATTTTTTCTTTCTATTTCTTTTAATTTTAAATATTTTTCCAAAACGACTCTTTCTTTCTTTTCCAAATTTGAATTATCTTTTTTCATAAAATATTATCCTCAATTAATCAATTTATACTTATATAAAATAATATAAGGATAATTCACTTTCGCTTTCAATGGACAGTCGTCTTATTTTTCAACCACATAAGGTATTATTTCTATTAAAGATTTTTTTAATTCCGATTTTATCGATTCTATTCTTTGAGATATATTGCTTTGCGAAACTTTTAAAGTCTTCGCTATTTCTCTTTGAGTGTATCCTTGAGAGTATAAATCGATTATTTTCTTTTGCTCTTTTGTAAGCATTGCAATAATAATTCTTTTTATATCTCTATTTTCTATATTAGATAAGCCATGCGAATAAACTATCGAGGATAAATTATCAATATTGCCTACGCTTTTATTATAATTATTTATAGTTTTTTCAGAATAAATATTATTGTCTTTTTTTATATTTCTTAATTTTTGATTCATACTTTCGCATAGCTCTTTGCATGAATGTCTATTTTCGCATATATTACAGGTTTTATCCTTAATCATTTATACTCCATTCATTTTATTTATATAAATAGATATTTCCTTCGCTTTGTCAACTGACAGAGGCTTTTTTATATTTAATTTTTCGCAAGCCAAATCTATATCATATTTTAAGTCTATAAGGTTTATAGAATCTTCTCTATAAGCTATATCTTCTATATTTATATTGCTTATATATAAAACGCCTAAATAAGTTATCATAATTATTATAATTGCCTCAATTTTACCACATTATCAAATATATTCAATTTTATTACTTCGCATAAACATGGCTTTATAAAATAAGATTTATTTACTTCGTCTCTCAAATATTCAAACTCTACTAAATCAAATAATTTTAAAAAGTCTAATGTCTCGTAATATTCAAAAGTATAATATTCTTTTAATACATGCCTTGATTTCATTATTTCGTTTGATAATTCTATCGCATCCTCTTTATTTTTAATCCAAGTTTCAAATTCTTCATGAGAATTAATTCTATGCCTAGTTTTAGCGTCTTCCTCAAAATCAGTATTTTTATAAGTCGATTTATTCAAATCATATTTTATAGAACAGCTCGATAAATACTCATCACTTTCCACAGTTTTATCGACTCTTCCCATCATCCATTGCTTGAACTTATATTTTGCTTTATTTTCTCTAAATCTTGTAGAAATAAAGTTTATTTTATTATTATATAATTCCAATCTGCCCTGTTCTAAAAAACATATTTCGCCTATAACATCCAAAACGGTTTTCTTATTATCGTTATCAAGCAATATTGCAATATCTCTCGAACGCTCTTCTTCCTCTTGCCAATTTTCAATGTCATAATTTTGTTTTATATAAGATATATTCTCATAATCTTCTAAAATCTCTCGCATAAACGGAAGCGATTTATAAGGCGGTATATTTATCTCCGTATATATTTCGTATAAATTGTCGTTAGTATCTGTTATGCTATGCACTTGTTTATGTCCCTTAAATATTAATAGTCCTCTCTCTTTATCTAAAGTCCATACTCTTTGATTTCCTTTACCATCCCCGTAATCTTTAAACTCGGGAATAAATATTTCAAGCTTTCCGCTTATTATCTTTCCGTCTTTTTCTATAATATCATTATCGCTTTGAGGCGTTTCAATAAAATATACATGCGGTTTTAATTTATTGTCCAATATATCTGTTTTCGATACTATATTCTCTATTGCATGCCTACTTGTATCGCATATTTCAAAAACAACCTCAGGGACATCGTCTGGCTCTAAAATCGAAGGAGTATAATATTTAATAGGTTTTAATTTTATTATGATTCCTTTTCCAGCCGCCAAAGTTCTTGCCGTGTCTATAATGTCCTCTCCGCTTTGCACATTTTCTGGGAAAGATTTTAAATAAGGATATTTGCTCTCTAAAAAAACATTTGAAGGAACTTCGGTAGTAAAGCTTGCCCTAATATCGCTCGCCGTTATCGTCACCGTATCCAAAAAAGAATATTCGGGCTTTTCTACAAAACCAGAAAATATAACAGTTGAATTTTTAATATCTTCATTATCAAAAACTCTTTTAACCAAAAGCCTATTTCCATAAATATTGATAAAATCGTCAAATAAGCCGTCTTCGTTTCTAAATGTTATGCTTATTTCGTTTGTTTGAATAGTTGAAAAAGTAATTGCCTCGCCTTCAATATCTACCGTATCTATTTCTTCTATTCTTGGCTCAATAATCAAGTCTTTATCCATGCATGTTAGTTTATTATTATTGTCCGTCCATTCTCTTGTGCAGAATAATTTTTTAATATTTATTATTATTTTCTTTTTTGTATATATAGTTTCAAAGTTATTAAAATGTATCGCTATATAGCTTATTCCATTTTCTTTATATTGAAAATAGGATTTATTTTGATTGTATAAATCTTCCCAATTAAAAACCTCGACATATCCTCTGTCTGCTGAATTGCTGTTTGCGTCTATAACCGTAATCGAACCTATATTAAATAGATTATATAGCATAGCCTCGTTAATTTTAACAATATCGTTAAAATAAGATTTTGAAATATTTGAAACTATTTCGTTTATCGGAGCTATCCAAACCCCGCCTCTAGGAACAAATATCAATTTTGTATCTGGGCTTGCTCCCACTCCATATTTAGCGTATGATATAGTTTCATTTCCTTCGGAACTCTCGCTTAAATCCGCTTCTTTCCAAACTTGTAATACAAAAGGATAAAAATCGCTCTCTTCAAAAAACTTTTCTATTTTTTCTTTATCTTCGTTAGTTAGATAAGAAAAAGACACTTTCCAAATATCATATTTACGAACAGGCAAAACTCTTCGAAAATAATGATTGGTTACGGAAAAAAATTGATTATGAGTATAATTAATAGTATGCGTTTTTATTTTATCATGCGGCGGGAAATCTACGGCTTCGCCTATTATTAAATATCCACATTCAAGGTTATTTTCGTTTGTTTCATTTCCGTAAAAGGTTATTTTGCATTCTAAAAACTTTATTGGAGATATATTATATATTGCTTGCGCAACATGCGGGCAGTCGCCCTTATTTACGCTTCCAGCGGGCTTTTGCCTAATATCAATGAGATATGTTCTCATCTCTTCGTTATTATTAATTTCTATTTTTACTAAATAAGCGTTAGTATTAAATATTGCAAAAGAGTTTATAACTTTATCGCCACTGCCTGATACTTTTAAAACTCCTAATTTTTTATCGTTAAATTTGCCTATATTCAATCTCTGATAATCAAATATATTTTCAATAGGAAAAAAATCATCCGAACTTGAAGCCGTCCAGCTATTATTATTAAATATATTATCGCATAGCACTCTCATAATATACCTCTTTCGCTTACGACTTTTACGCCTCTTTTACTTATATTCAATATAGTTTGAGCGACAACTCTTCCGTCCAATTTTAATATTATAGGCTGATAATACGAATTGTTATTTTCCGTTTTGTTTTCGTCCTCTTCTTCTTTAGCCGCGTTAAATATTTTATCTCCTATTTTTCCGAGTATTCTATCTTCCAAAGGAATAACCGCTTCATCGTTCGGACCTTCTCCTATGACGGCGTTTATTCCGCCCGCTCTCCTTCCGACTATTCCGCCCTTTGCCAAATATTTAGGCTCTTGCGGTTTTGATTTTTGTAAAGCCGCTATCTGAACCGCCCCAGACGCCACTATTCCAAGTAAAGTTGCATAAGCCACTATAGAGCCAGGAAAAGGAACAGACATTGCCGAAGATATTGCGCTAATAGCCGCTTGAGCCAAAGAGGTAGTGGCTTGCGAAACGGACATTTTCCAGCTTTCATTTTTTGAATTATATTCAAGTCGCATTTTTTCATTATTATAATTTTTCTCTATTTCCGCTTGCTTTAATTTTGCTTCTTCTTCTATTTCGATTTTAGCCAAAGCCTGCTCTTTTTCTTTTAATTCTTGTTGCAATCTTTCTTGCTCGTAAAGTCCGAGTGCGACTTTCTGCCTATTTTTTATTTGTTTTATACTCTTAAGTAAGCTCTGTTTTTCGCTATTTTCCATTATTCCTATAGCTTTTAGCTTGGCGTTTTTTTCTTCTTCTATCGCTTTAATAGCCGCTTCTTTTCTCTCCTCGTTTCTATCCATTTCCATTTCTATGGCGTTAATTTTTATATTACTTATTGCCGAATACATATCGCCGATATAACCTATAGTATCCGTAAGCATTTGAGCCAGATTGCTTTTAAAATATTCCGATATATTTTGGCTTGGAGTTTTATATAATTCCTCGAACTTTTCTTTTAATATTTCGACTTGTTCGGAAGTAAGCTCTATTTCGTTTGCGATATTTTCAATTCCCTTTCGGACAATCTCGCTTTTTTGAGATGCTTTTTCGGTGTCGCTTATTTTATCTCCAAACTCTTCGGCTATTTCGACTCCTCTTTCGTATTCCGCTATAGATTTTTCGATTTCTTTAACCAATTCGGAAAACTTATCGCCTTTTATTTTATCCAGAGCGTAGCCGTAATTATCGCTTAAATATTTTATCTGCTGACTATTCATTGATAAAGCGCCGCTCATTTCCGAAAGTATAGCGCCGACTTTTTCTTTTTTAGTTTCGAGAGCTTCCGTATCGCTTATTTCCTGCCCTAATGCTCGAAGGTTTGAAACTCTTCTTTTTTCCTCTTCTTCTGCATTTTTTAATTCTTCCAAATATTCTTTAAAAGTTTTCGTTTTATTTTTTGTATTTTCAGTTTCTAATTTTATAAGGTTAATCGAATCGCTATCTACATTATTTGATTTTTCTTTTAAGTCTATTCCGTCTACGGTTAATGAATGCCTATATCTTTCGTTGCTATTAAGCTCCGTTACCGCTTTTGATAACGCTTCGTATTTTGCCGTAGCTTCGGTTAATTCTTTTTCTGTGTTTTTATAATCGCTTGTGTCTTTATAACCTTCGCCAAATCCCTCGTAAGTCCTTTCCGCTTCTTTTAATTTGAATTCCGCTTGCTCTTTTATTTTAGCCCATTCTTCTAATTGTTTTTTAGTGTCGTCTCTTAAAGCTCTTTCGGTTTCAAGGGTAAAGTTTTCGACTTTATTTTTAGCGTTATCTATATAACTAACGCCGTCAATCATTTTAGTTTTTAATTCGGGGAATAATTCGGTAATCTCTTGCGTAAGTTCGTTTAATCTTTCGCTTTGTTTTTCGTCCAAACTTTTAGCTTTAGCCAAATTATTATATTCTATAAATAGCTTCGATATATCTTTAGCCTCTCTATTTACGGTATTAAACTCTCCAAGATTTTTATATGTATTCGTATTTAATTCTTCTTTGAGTTTTCTTAATTCCTGTCCCGTTTTATACGCCTTAACCGCAAGAGCGCCGAGTCCAACGGTCACCGCGGTTATTATTCCCACTGGACTTGCCACTATGACGGTATTTAAAGCTTTCCATACTCCGCTTAACGCTTTAATTGAGACTACATAATCTTTTAATAATCCAACCGATTTACCGAAATCTTTTATAGTTTTTGTAACCGTTACAAATCCACTTTTAAGTGAAATTATTCCTTGCAAAGCTGGTCCGAAACCCGCTGCTAATCCCACAAAACCTACAACCGCAGTCTGAACGGGAGCGGGTAATTCTCTAAACGCTGTTATTAAATCGGATATTTTTATTACCAATTTTTCCGCCGTAGGTATTAAAGTGTCTTTGAAGGTTGGCAATAATTTTTCTTCCACTACTGGCAAGAGACTATTTCCTAATTCTATTATAAGAGAGTCCACTTCCGCTTTTATTCTTTCAAATCTTCGAGCTGGTCCATCGTCTATTTTTTGAAAAGCCTCGCTCGTAGCCCCAGCAGAGTTTTTAACCTCTTCCAAAGCGTCTTTAAACTTTTGAGCATTTTTACCAGATAAAGATAAAACGGCGTTTCCAGCCTCAACGCTTGAGAATAAACTCGTAACTTCTTTTTTATTATAACTTGCAGTTTCTGACATTAAATTAAGAGCTTCTTGTAGATTTCCGCCTCCCTCTATAAACTCTCTAAAAGTTTTTCCCGTTATACTTTTAAAAGTTTCGTAGGCTATAGAACCTTCTTTATTTAATTCGACTAAAGCCTGTCTTATTTGAGTTGTTGCCTTTGCAGTCGGCGTTCCTTGAGCCGTCATTACCGCTATAGCCGCTCCTATATCATGGAACTTTACTCCTATCGCCGAAGCGACTGGAATAACATTAGATACGGTATTCGCTATTTGAGTGAAATCCGTTTTTCCTAATTTGAGAGTGGCAAACATTATATCGCTTGCTTCATTAACATTTAAAACTTCCGAGCCGTAAGCGTTCACTACGGAGCTTAATCCGTCTACCGAAGTCGTTAAATCGCTAACTCCAGCGATAGCTCCGCTCGAAGCCGTCCTTAAAAAATCAAAAACATTTTCTCTCGGGATTCCTGCCGAAAGGGCGTTATATAAAGCGGGAATAACTTCTTCTGGAACTTTGCCTATTTCTTTTGCAAAATCTAATGTCTCTTGCTTTAATGAGCCGAATCCCTCTTTACTTAATTTTGGAAGCATAGTAGCCACTTGACGCATGCCGTTATCAAAGTCTATTGCCTTCTTAGTGGCAAGAGCCATTGCTGTAGTGCCAGCGGCTATAGGAACGGTTAAGTTTTTAGTGGCTAAAGAACATAACTTATTAAAAGATTTTTCGATTTTATTAAAACCTTTTTCTAAATCCGTAGTTCTTTCTTTTAATTTTCCAAAGGTCTCGATAGCCTTCGCAGCGTCAACATATATACTAACATTTATACCGCTCATATATAACCGTCTTAATTCTTAATTATTGATAGTCGTTGTGGTTATTTCCCACAAACCCTTTTTTTCTTTTTTTATTTTTTTAGCGCCCGCTTTTATTTCATTTCCATCTTTATTATGTTCTTCGATTTCTATGATATATGGCAAATCAAGTGAAGCCGTATAATATAACAGCAACCTTGATAAGCTCATATTCATCATATAATCTTCTGTCCAGCCGAAACTATTTGCCAAATGAGCCAATAGTTTAATTAAAGTTATTTTTGCCCTTCTGGGACAGTCGGCACTTTTTTTTTATTTTCTTTCGTGTCGCTATTATCCTTTTTATAATCTCCGCCCGCCGATAAAAAAGAAACGAATATCATATTAAGCAGCTTTGCAAGTTGGTCGTAATTAAACTTATTCTCTATCTCTTCGATTTTTACATTTTCGTTTTGTCTTTGAATAACGGGAAATACTATATCTTTTATTAGAGATTGAGAATCTATTTCTTTATCGTTTTTTAGACTTTTATAATAGTCGTTTACTTTCAAAGCCACTTTAAGAGGTATATCGTTTACATTTATTTTATATTCGCCGAGTTTAGCGTAGACGGCTTTATCGTTGCTAAACTCCTCTAAATCTAAAATCTCTAATTCCATATATTCTCCTTATTATTAAATAGTTTGCTCTTCAGTATTATCTATTGAAACTTCTGTCTCTTTTTCTATTTTGGCGGGAGTTATATCCTCGTCTTCATAAACGGCTTGCTCGTCTTCATAATATGCCAATTGCTCGCCCGCTTTTTGATTTGAATTAGTCGTTGCCGAAAAACTCAATTTATTTACTATTACATCTTGAGATTTATCGGCTGGGAAGCTAAACTCAAGCCCGCTTGATATTGAAGCTTGCGGTAAATATATTCTCAATTCTTTACCGTTTGCGTCAGTATTAACTATCTTAATACAACGAGGTTTTATAGTGGAGGATTTTCCGCCCGTTCCCATTCTTATCATTCTTGCTGGAGTTTGTTTATAAACGATAATTAGAGTATCAGAATTAGGTTTAATTTTATTGCTTGTTATCTTTATTCCGTTAGTTTCTACTTTTTCGTATGAAGCCTCTTCTATCAATATATTAGCTATAGAGGATTTTTTATAAACTTTTTCAATAGACACGGCAGATTTATCTGCATTTAAGAAAGGAACTTGAATAAGCTCGTTTATTTTATATGTTCCAGCTTCCACTACATATTCTTTTTGGATTTCTGTCTTGCCATCATATTCTTCCAAATTGTCTATACCACCTCTCATTTCAAAATATCTCTTGAAATTAATCTCTAAGTTATCAAGCGTAACTTCCATTTTATGCTCGCTTACTAAACTTGCGATTACTCCAGCGTTATCGCTTTCAACATCGACTGTAGTTACTGTTTCTTTTAACGCTACGCTTCTTGCCGCTCCTATATCTATAAGTTTATCGAATCTATCGCCGATTAAAACTTTTGCAGAACCGTATCTTATAGTTTGTTTGTTTTGAATACTTGTTTGACTCATAATTTATTCTCCTTTTTTATTTTAGTATTTATATAAAATATTAATTATACTTATAGCTTGATAAAAATCGTTTTCGCTTTTTGAATGCGTTTCGCTATCAACACTGCAACCGCATATTTCTATATTATCTATCTTTTCTCTCAGAGTTGTAAAATATTTTCCAATATATTTTTGTATTTCTAAAGCCGTAGTTAAATCTTTTGAATATACCGCAACTTGATAAATACTCCTTGAATATTCATATTCATAGCGAGGTTTATTAGTTTCTAAAGAATAAACGATATAATTATTATTTATATCCACTTTTTCATCCTCTACAAAATCAAAATAAACTCCCGCTATTTCGACTTGGCTACTTTGCGATATTCTTTTTAGTATTTTATACATGGCTTTATTCATAATTAATTCCAACACTTAATTTTTATTTTGCTCCGCTTCGTGCATTATCAATCGCTTTATTTATCGCTTGCTTTATGCAAGAGTTTATATATGTTTCGTTTTTATAAAAAATCGGTATCAGCAAAGGCTGTTTCGCTTGTTTTATAGTGCCGTATTCTGGGAATCTCGTATAATATCTATCGCCTTGCTCTTTATACCATTTAATTTTATTTTTTGTAGGAACTCCGCATCCTCTTTTTTTTACTAAAGCCCCAATTCTTATTGCAACGGAAGTATCGCTTCCCTTCGATATTCTTTTTTCTTTTACATTGTAATATTTGTCTTCGCTCCAACCTCTATTTTTAGCTTCCGCATTCGCTTCTTGCGATACTTTATTTCCGCCTTTCCTTGCTCCGCTTTTTATGGCTTTTTTAAAATCGCCGCCGAGTCGTTCAAGTTCTTTTCTAAACTCGTCCAAGCCTCTTATACTTACAGATGTTTTTACGGACATAAATTAATTTTCCTTTTTAATTTTTAATTATTCTAATTAGTCAATGTAAATATTAATTCTCTATTTTTAAATCCTACATTCTCTCTATATATTATTTCATAAATATCGTTGTCGTTATTAATTTTAGCTTTAAGTCCTTTCTCCTCGAACTCTTTAAAATAATAAGTATAGACTTTCAATGTTCGCTTTATATCTTTTCTTTTGCCTTCCTCTATGTCTTTATAAGTAATATCGCTCACTTTACATTTTACTTTTCTTATCTCTACTAATTCTTTTTTACCCGTTCCGTCTCCGTTTTCTATATATTGAGTTTTATAAAAAGTTATCGTATTGATTAGCTCGCCGCATTTCATATTATCGCTACCTCACAAAACCTCGCATATAAGCCCTGCAATCACTGAAAGTTGGCAGTTGCCAAATTGCAGGCGCTCGGTTTTGTTCGTCATAAACTAATTTTTTCCCTTGCTATATCTAATAATCTATCAACGCCTTTCAAAACTACCGCTTGAGATTGGCTAGCGTCTCCCGTTCTATTTTCAAAATAATGAGTGGCAAGTCCTAAAATCGCAAGTCTAACTTCTTTCGGGCAATTATCTTTTGTATATTCCGTTTCATTTCGTTTATTACAATAAGATATTGCTGCGTCCAAAGTTAGCTCCAATGCGTCTTCGTCTAAATCTATACCTTCGAGATTTAAAAATTTTTTAAACTCTTCGGTTGATACGGGCTTGCCATTCATTTATTTATGACTCCGTAGATTTAGCTGGCGCCGTATAAGGTCCGTCAAAAGGAAGTAGTCTAACAAAAGCCTCTTCCAAAACGGGCGCTCCGTCACCCCAATATCCAGCTTGGAATCCCACTTGATTTGTTCTGCTGTATAATTCATACAAAACTTGAAGTTCCATTCCGAAGCTGTCCAATATCCAATAGTTTTTCAAATCGGCAAGGAAACCTATATATTTTCCTTTTTCCAATTTGTCGTCTATGAAATCGTTTTGTATAACGGGTATTCCCATTAAATAGCTCGGTTGAGCTCCTTGAATGCCTTCGCTCCAAATAGGGCGTCCAGTAGTATCTTTAAATTTTCTTAAAGTGGCTACGGCTTGTTTATTTAGCATCCAAACCGCGTGGCTTAAATATCCTTTCTTAAGTCCGCTCGTTGCGTCAACCAAACCGTCATAAGAAATCGCATCTTTTGAAGTGCCAACTTTTATATCTCTCGAACTTGTAATAGCCGCAGAGTTATCGGAAGTTTGAGCAAATATCCCAAGCGGTTTGCCATTTCCGTTTCCGTATAAATAATTATGTTCGAGCGGGACGGCAAGTTTATAGGCTATTCTTTGTTCTACGAAACCTTGAATATCTATATTGCTTTCTCTAATTAGCTTTTTACTTATTTTTACAAGTTTAGTAAGCTGATTAGGTTTCATTTCTCTTTTGCCGAACGCTAATGAATTATCTTCTTCAACCTCGCCGATTTCAGAAGTCCATTGATGGTCGGATAAATCTTTATCCAAAGTTGGAATGCCTAAAGAATCGTATCCAGCAACGGCGGGTATGATATTTGCGTATTTTCTAATTTGGACTTCGCTGTCAAGGTTCTTTATAATCTCTTTAACAAGATATTGAGGGGCTACCGTATTTCCGCCAGCTGCCGCTATTGAAGTTTGCAAAGCTTCCCTTACTTCTTTATCGTCCCCGCTTTTAAACCACCTGTCGACTCTTTCTCTTAATTCTTTATCAGCATTGGTATCGGTAGATTTATTATCTATATCGCCGAATACATTTCTGCTATTCATAGAACCGTTTGTTAAAACAGATAGAAGTTTATCTATTCTATTTATTTCCGTATTTCTATTTTCTATTTTCTGAAGCATATTGTCTATGCCAGAGTCCATATTTTGAAGTTCGTCTTCACGAGCTTCTCTTTCTTCCGCAGGCAATTCTGAAAAAGATTGTCGCTTCGCCATAAGGCTGTCTACTTCGTTTAAGTCTTTTTTATTTTCTTCTCTTAAACTTTCTATTTGTTTTCTTAATTCTTCTGGATTCATTTTTTACTCCTTAAATTAAATTATTTTTTAATCTTAATATTTTTATTTTTTTATCATATAAAATATTTCTATCCTCAAAATTATATTCCATGATTTCTGGAGGCGTGGGAATATATATATCATCATATTCGTTCACAACATTCACCAACGGTGGGCAGTCGCCACGAACGCTCGATTGAGAATAAGCTGGAAAAGAAACTATGGATATTTCGTATAATTTAATTCCTAATATTTCTCTGATAGGCATTCCATGTTCTTTTATAGTTTCTTTATCTTGAATCCATCGCTCGTCAAAAACTTTGAATCCAAACGACATTTGATTTATATCTCCTCTATGAACGCTCTCGACTAAATCTCTTGCCCAATTCGTATTTGGAGGCGTCACTTCAAAATATAAACCTTTATCGTCAACTCTTAAATCCAATGTATTTGCGCTTTTCCTTCCCAAAACATACATCGAGTCATGTCCCCAAAGGCATAATTGGTCGTCCTCCTTTAAAGTTTTTTCCAAAGCTTCAGGCATTACTCTTTCTTTAAAAAGCCCGAATATAGGCTCGCTTAAAACATTAAAAACTATAGCATAGCCCGATAATTTATCTGGGGCATCGTCTCTTTTTTCTACATGCGAGATTTCTATATTTATATTTCTTATTTTATTTTTATTTATTTCGTTTTTATTTTTCATTGTTTTTATCCTTCGTGTGATTTTCTTCATAAACTTTTTTAATCGGTCTTATTTGCTGTGAGCAGAAATAATCGTTGCCGTATTCGTCCTCTACCTCGTTCATATTCTCCTGCTGTCGCCATTGGTTTCTTGTGAGTATTCCATTATTCAATTTTATTTGATTCGATTGTTGCCTCGTTAAAGTATCTCCTCTTAAAAGTCCGTCAAGCATAAACTCGATAGTATATTTTCCTTTTTCTTTAATATTTAAAAGAAAATTATTTAAAGCTCTTTCTATCCTAACGCACCAAGGTCTTATTGTATGCGTAACGAACTCTATACTCTGATGTTCTATATTATTATTAGTGCTTCTTGATAAATCACCAATTAAATGAGGAGGGACTCTGAATATTCGGCATATTTCTTCTACCGAAAATCGTCTGCTTTCTAAAAATTGAGCGTCCGACAAATTCATTGTTATTGGATTAACGGTTATTCCTTCTTCCAATACCACAATTCCGTTGTCCCAGCTTTTACGAAAGGACTCTTTCATTGATTCCTTCGCTTCTTTGGAAATACGATTTGGATGAGACAATATTGGAACTTTTTTAACACCGTTTGAAAAGAAATCCAAAGCGAAATTATCTTGATAGATGCCAGTCGCTATTTGCCTTCTCATTAAAGCTATAGGGCTATAGCCTATTATTCCATTCCAGCCCAAACCCGCTATATGAAGAACTTGCCTTTTTGATAACGATATTATTTTGCCGTCATCGTTGTATTCGTAAACTATATTATTATAATTATCTCTATAAACTCTAATTTTATTTGCGTCTAAAATATGTAGTTCGAGTATATTATTAAAATTATCTTTTATTATTTCCGCAAAGCCGTTTCCCGTTAATAATATTTGAGTTATTAGACTTTCAAAAAATGAAACCGAAGTGCATTCTAAATTAGGCGCGTCATGTAAAATGCTATATAAATTATGCTCTCTTGCTTTTACTTTATTATTGCCTTTCACTTTATATAAAAAAAGAGGTAGAGTAGCTATAGTTTCCGCTATGACTCGAACGCATGCGAATATTGTAGAATATGTTAAAGCCACATTTGGATTTACCACTGCTACGCTTTTATCTTTTATTACGGAGAAATCGTTATAATTTCCTAATGCATTATCTGGAAAAAGCCATTTTTTAATCGAACGCTTTATATTTTCTATTATAGCCATATATTATTTAATAAGGATATAAGAAAATATAACCAGATTTTTATTTAAACTCTTATATCAAGATTGTCTAATAACATTGCATGAATACGAAGCCCATAATCTTTCCTTATTTTTATTTTCATAATTACTATTTATATTCCCATAACCGCCTTGAGCTTTCCAATAGTATTTTGTATAGCCGTAATTTTCTAAATTATTATGTTCGCCTTCGTATCCTGCAATGACTATTCTGTATGTTTTTTTATAGGCATTCTTTACGCAGAAATCATTAACCTCTTTTGCAACGCTATAGCTATCTATTCTATATAAAGATTTCCTACGCTCTATATCTCCGTAGGGCGGGTCAAAAAATATTCCAATATCGCTCGAACCGTTATCATCCTGCCAATGACTGCCTTCGTTAAATAATCTTTTCCAATCCATGCAAGTAATTTTTACATTTTCAAGGACGCTTTGTATTTGAGAAAACCATAAAGTTAGCCTTTCTAATTTGCATCTCGTGACGCTATATGGATTATATAAATGAGTGCATTTTGAATGAATGCCGTTACTTCTTAAAAGTTGTATTCGTCCTCTCGTTATTCCGTTATCTATGCTATTATATATATCGTTTATATCGGTTTTATCTATTGCAACGGCTCCTATCTCCGAACTCTTGCAATATATCCAATAAGCCGCTAATTTTATATCATAATATTCATCGTCTTTAAGCATTCTTTCTAATAAAAAATCTTTATGTTTTATTATATAGCAAATTCGTTGCCAATATAAAAGTTGAGAACTCGGGTCGCAACATAATAAAGCGACTTCATGCGATGCATATTTTAAAGCTTTCCACACATTAATTAATAAACAATCCAAATCGTTAACTATTTCGCTATATAAAGTATTCGTATCTTTTTCTCTTGCAAATAATACCGCCAAACTCCCCGCAAAAGGTTTAAAATATCGTTTTATATCTTTTCCCAACAGTTTCCAAACTAATTCGGCAATCATACTTTTACCGCCAAAATAGAAAAACGGAGCTTTTATTTTAAGCCGCTTGTTTGCCTTTTTCATTATTAACCTCGTTATATTTTTCTCTTACTCTTTTGCAAGCTACTTCAAAATATTCATCGTCTATTTCTATTCCGATAAACTTTCTATTTGTATTAATGCAAGCTATAGCTGTGCTTCCTCCTCCCATAAACGGGTCCAAAATCGTATTCCCTTCATCAGAAACCAATTTAACTATTCGCTCCATTAATGCGACAGGTTTTTGAGTAGGGTGTTCGTATTTATATTGCTCTCTATTGCAACGCATTATTGAAGTTTCCACTTTCCCAATTTTTACAGTTTGAAATAAATTGACGCCTCTGCAAGCTCCCTTATGTTTGCCTGAGGTTAATTCGTATTTTCGCTTGCTTTCATAAGTAAATTCTTTAATTCCCGTTTCTATATATTTGATAGCCAATTCTTTATCTTTGCCTCTTAAAGCGCTTCTTAAGTTTTTCCATACCGTTATTATTCTATCCAATCTATTTTTATTTATATTATATTCCAAATAGTCTACATATTCCTTTCTCAAATTGCCGTTCCCGTAAGTTCTAAAAGATATATCTTCATGTATTCTTAAAAAATTATTTAAATAATTCGATGCATTTTCTTTTTCCCATACGGCGCTTTCTTTAAACTTAAAACCTAATTTTTCTAAAATTAAGTTCCACCTAAAAAATGCGTCTCCTCTTCCGAAAAAAGCTATCATAGAATTATTTTTCAATAATCTTTTCCATTCGGAAAAAACTTTGTCCTCGTCAAAAGGTATATCTAATTTATGTTTTAAATACAAATATGGAGGGTCTGTAGCAACGGCGTCTA
>ENA-ORRU01000931-ORRU01000931.1-human-gut-metagenome-genome-assembly--contig:-NODE-931-length-19716-cov-18.643355_pt1 | contig 19716 bp, 22 predicted proteins | sample MGYA00242184_ERZ509151 | MGnify/ENA primary metagenome ERZ509151 (study PRJEB26280, sample SAMEA2338667) | human gut metagenome | biome: human gut; feature: human-associated habitat; material: faeces... | reverse complement strand
TGCTCCCTTACAAATCCAGTTCGCATAGTGCAAAATGTGTTCGCTGTGCACCGCAAGGGCGATACCACCACCCTCGGGCCAAAGGCCCGTCAAACTTAAGAACCTTTAGAACCTTCGGGACGAAGTCCCGTCAACCCTCACACCGAAGGTGTGTCTGTGGGCGAAGCCGCCACTACCGCCCTTTGAACCCTCTGAACCCTCTGAACCCGGGCCACAGAGTGGCCCATATGGCCGCCTCCTTCCGTCTTGCTTCGCTCGCTGCCAACCCCCGGAATGGCATGAGAATCGTTTCGAAGAATGAAAATAGGGTCTCTTTTCTTTTCAAAATCTTATGATAAAATGAAGGTAAAGGAGGTGGTGCGATGGATTACGACACCATAGATGATATCTATCTGGCCGGTAAGAATCCCGAGTACGACGCGGCGGCGAAGAAGCTGCTTTCCAGCAAGAAAATACTGGCCTGGATACTGAAGTACTGCGTAGAGGAATTCAAAGACTCCTCTATTGCGGATATCCGGGACCGATACATCATAGGCATACCGGAAACGGCATCGGTGCCGGTACTTCCTGATGAAACCAATGCAGCAGCCATGATGGGCACTGACCGGATTTCTGGAGAAAGAACGGAAGATACCACTATCACAGAAGGCAAGGTAACTTTTGATGTTCGTTTCCGGGCCATCACACCCCACAATGAGCTGGTGCAGCTTATTATCAATATCGAAGCCCAGCGGAGCCGCCGCACATCCTATCCTCTCCTGAAGCGGGCCATGTACTACGTGAGCCGTCTCATTTCTTCTCAGTACGGAGTGGACTTTGACAAGGCCCAGTACGGGAAAATCAAAAAGGTTTACAGCATCTGGCTCTGCATGGATGCCCCGGATGAAAAAGGCGGCATTACCCGCTACCGCATGCAGGAGGAACCGGAATACGGAAATGTCCGGACAGACAAGGAAGACTACGACCTGCAGCAGGTGGTCATGGTTTATGTAGCCCACGCCAGGGCGGATATGGAAAACCGCCTGCTGAACCTTCTGGGCGAACTCTTCATATCCGAAGACAACGCCAACATGAAAAAAGAAGCGCTGAATGATCACTATGATATAGATTTAAATGATGATGAAGAAGGGCTGGTGAGAACCATGTGCAATTTGAGTGTAGGATTATATGCCAGAGGACAAGAACGCGGAGAACAGAGTGGATTTATAAAAGGAGAACAGAGCGGATTCGCAAAGGGAGAACAGAGCGGATTCACAAAAGGAAGAATGGAGAATAGCAACGAGATTGTGATGAACCTCCTGCGGATGCATATGGGCATGGATTTCATCAAGAAAGCAACAGGACGTTCAGAAGAAGATATAAAGAAACTGGCAGAGGAAAACCACCTGCCGGTATAGCTGAAAAGGCTGATGAGAACTATGTGCAGCCTGAGCGGTGGAGTAAAAGAGGAGAAAGGAACGGAACTTCCAGGACCCTTTGCAGGACCGTCGTCTGTCTCTTCAGCATGGGATATTCAGTTTATAACGTCCTTCGTTCTATAACATGGCTTTGGATTAAGGTGGTCAAGAAGGAATAGTGATGGTATGAATCTGGGGAAGTTTGTTTTATCCAGAGCATATGCGAATGGATTTAAGGTAGGTTATGAAATAGGCTATGAAGAGTCAATGGGAAGAATTCCTTATCGTGCCATAGCTGAACTGCTAGACAGAAGCTGCTCTGTAGAAAAAATAGCGGAATTTACGGGACTTCCTGTTGAAAAGATAGAAGAAATACGCATGCAGATAAAACAGGGCGAGGAAAAGAGCCGCTTCCTGATAGAGCCTAACGATGCTCTTCATCAGACGGTTATTCATCTTTTCAATATGGGGCTCTCTGTGGACGATGTGGTTATGAGTACTGATCTTCCTGTGGAAAAGGTGGAAGAAATCAAAAAAGAAATAGAAGAAAAGAATGCATAAGCCGGCACAAAAAAGGCGCCTTTCATATGGAAGGCGCCCTTTTTTGTGCTAAGGAAGCACTGATTTGATTAATTCGCAGAATCAAATTTCATATGTATTTTTATCCAATGCTGCGTCATAAGTCTCCTTCAATAGCTCGCTATTCGCGTCGACTGATTCCTTGCATTGAATAAAAATACAAGAATGAAATCCGATAACGATTTAATCAGCGCTTCCCTAAAAAGAGATTTGAGATTTAAGGAGATGGGAGAACTTCCGGTTGCTCGCTATCCGCTTTCAGCTGATTGTTTCCTTTCTGCCTGCCCCCTTGGTACTGCGTACCACCTTCCCGGCCGCGAGCAGTGGGACAATAAAACCTTCCTGCCGGGCGCGTCATTCTGAACGAAGTGAAGAATCTTGGTAAGCATCGCTAATGACTCTTACTAGCTCACTAACCCACTAGTCCACCAGCTCACCAAGGAATCCCAGTCCGCAGGAAGGAGGGCACCTGCACATCATAAAAAGCGCCCACCAAATGCCCGAAGGGCCGTCTGAAATCTGATTGTCTGACCGTCTGACGTCTCCCGTCTGATTGTCTCTACATCCTCAAACCTCAAATCTCAAATCTCTTCCTCGTCTATCATCTATCGTCTGACGGCTTGCGCCGTCTCCCCCTTTGGTGGCTGGCGCCACCACTTTTCCGCCCGCAATTCGGTGGGGCGGCAAAAGGAAAGCGCCTTAATGGGCAGGCTAGGCGCCTTACTTCGCCCCACTTGGAAGTCCTATGCAGGACCTCCACAGTGGCACAACAAACCTCAAATTCCCGCCGAATTGTCTCCGCATCCTTCAAAAATTTATGATTCTTTTACTACACACCGTATCATCATGTGATATTATATTAGTAATAAATAACTAAAATAGACTTATCTCGGGCATTTCTATAGAAAAAGGTGAAGTTATGAAGATTCTTGTAACCGGCGGTGCCGGCTTTATTGGTTCCCATCTGGTTCGTCAGCTCATGGAAGCAGGGGATGACGTCGTTTCCTTGGATAATCTTTCCACAGGCCTTCGGGAAAACCTGCCGGAAGGAGCCCGGCTGGAAGTGATGGACACCCATGACGATAAAGTGGAAGACCTCTTCCGCCAGGAACATTTTGATGCTGTAGTTCATCTGGCTGCCCAGACCCTGGTGAGCGACTCCATGGTGGATCCTGAAAACGATATGTACCAGAACATTGCAGGTACCGTTCATATTATGGAATGCTGCAGGAAATACGGCGTAAAGCGGGTAATCTTCTCCTCCTCCGCTGCTACCTATGGCGACGTGGACGAAAAAGCCCTGCCTGTGCAGGAAACGCTCCCGCAGATTCCCCTTTCCTTCTATGGCCTGACTAAAATGACCGTAGAAAAATACCTGGCCCTCTACCATATGGCCTTCGGCATTCACTACGTGGTACTCCGTTTCGCCAACGTATACGGCGAACGCCAGGGCGATGGGGGAGAAGGCGGCGTCATCAGTATCTTTGCCAAACGCCTCGCTAAAGGACAGGATATTACCATCTTCGGAAACGGCAAACAGACCAGAGACTTCGTCTACGCCGGCGACATTGCCCGGGGCATCCGACTGGCACTGACCACACCAAATGCCGACACCTGCTACAACCTCAGCACCCAGACAGAAATCAGTCTGAACGAACTGGTCACCATCCTTTCCCGTATTACCGGAGAAGAAATTACCCCATCCTACGGCCCTGCCAGAGAAGGAGACATCTATCGCTCCTCCCTTTCCCACGAAAAGGCAGTGAAAAACCTTCACTGGACCCCGGAAGTATCCCTGGAAGAAGGACTGAAACGGACCTACCAGTATTTTGTTAAAAAATAGATTTGCAAAGTTTGGTGATGCTGTAGAAACGCGGATAATGAACTGTCGCTGCGCTTCAGGGGGGGCGGACATTTGCCGTTTCCCCTAAACTCCAGCCGCCCCCTTCCGTCTCGCTCCGCTCGCCACCCACCCCCTAAGTGGGGGTGGGCAAGAAAAAGATGGATTCCCCCTTCCGTCTCGCTCCGCTCGCCACCCACCCCCTAAGTGGGGTGGGCAAGAAAAAGATGGATGCCCCTTTCCATCTCGCACTGCTCGCCACCCATCCCCCGAAGTGGGAAGGGGCAGGTAAAATCAGGAGGAGACTTCCCAGGAAGGCCGGTGGCCGCAAAGCGGACACAATATGAGCTCATCAGTACTCACCATATCCTTCCTTTGTCTTTAATCATACACATGAAAAAATACTTACTTACAGTTCTTTCTTTTTTTATTATTTGTTTTATATGGCATAATTCTATGGCAGATGCGCCCCATTCCAGCAGGGAAAGCATATATGTTCTTCATCTGATTCAGCATTATCTGTATATGCTTCCTGACGTAGGGCATTTGACCAATGGCGTTTTGCGGAAATTGGCACATCTTACAGAATACGCTTGGCTGGGAATCGCTTTATACAGCGCTTTCAGAGTGTTTCGTATTTCCCATGGGGGAAAATGTACGCTGGTGATTTCTTTTCTTGTCGCATCTGTAGACGAATGTATCCAGCTCTTTTCTCCTGGAAGAAGTGCGGAGTTTAAAGATGTACTGATTGATACCACCGGTGCAGGTCTTGGAATCCTTTTAGTGGCTGTTTTGACAGGGATATGGAATCGATTTGTTTTGAGCAGGTAAAATGCGAAGATCCTTTCTGTTTCGCTGCTCTTGTCCCCCTTTCCTGTGCCCGCAAGGGAAGACAGGAAAAAATCAGAACAAAGAGCTTAGAACCATAAAACATAACCTTGAAAAGGAGAATCGCCTATGATCGATATACACTCTCACATACTTTATGATATAGAAGGGGATGACGGCTCCCGATCCGAGACCATGTCCATGGGGATGCTCAGGCAGGCAGCTGCATCCGGCACCACCCATATTTTTGCTACTCCCCATATGCATCGCCATGAGGTGGTGCCTTCCTGGTCTTCCATTGAGGAGAGAGTGGCGGAGCTGCAGCAAAAGGCTGATGCAGAGGGGATTCCCATCACCATTCATACCGGGGCAGAAGTCAGTCTCGATTACGATACGCTGCAGTACTTGCCAGGCGGAGAGAATACAGAGTACTGCCTGGGTGGTACCCATTATCTGCTGGTAGAACTCACGCCGCAGAGCGAACCGGAAATGGTGTCTAAGCTTTTTTATGAGCTCCAGCTTCGAGGATATATATTGATACTGGCTCATCCGGAGAGGTACCACCGTATTATGCGTCATCCGGAAACGGTTTTTCGCTGGATGCAGGATGGGCTTCTCACGCAGAGCAATGCAGGAAGCTTTGACGGACTTTTTGGCGAAGATGCGCAGAAAAATGTAGAGAATCTATACCGCCATCATATGATCTGCTTTCTGGGAAGTGATGGGCACAGGACAGATTGGAGAAATCCTGATACTCGCAAGGCCCATGAGGCGATTGACCGGTTCACCGGAAGCGGAGAATTTTGGGAAACCTGCAGCAGGAATGCTGAAATGATTTTAAAAAATCGCGTTTTTTATCCGAAAATTCCCGATGCCTATGAAATGAAAAAGAAGGGATTCTTTGCCCGCCTTTTTGGAAAATAATGGGAATAAAGGACGAGCTTGGAATGGGGGCTGTGAAAAATGCATGAATGACACAGTGACCACTATCATTTCGGCGCCAGCGCTGCGGAGTACCGAAATCTTACCTCTCCATGGTACAGTGAGCAGGGTGGCAGGAGATTCCTGGCTCAGCATTTCCATAGAGCCCAAAGCCTTTACGATTCATATCGGCACGTACCCCCGTTCGAGATGACCCAGGGGCTTCAGCTTTCCGTCAGGAAAAACATAGAAAAAGGGCTATGAAGAAATGATGACCATTTTTTCACAGTCCTTTTTCTATGTAATCTTTATTTCATGCCATCTATCCTTTACAGCCCCAATCATGAAAAATCAGAATCCGGAGTATAGAAAACAGGCAATGCTTGTATAAAACGGATGGGATCCATATATTTTTGGCATAATGTTAAATCTGTGCTTTAACATAAGCTATAGGGTGCTATAATATGAACATAAAAAAATCTTCAATAACAGCGAGTATAGAAGGTGCATCCCGAATAGAAAGGGGCACCCACCATCATTTACCATTGCACTGATGCCCCCTTCCGTCTCGCTCCGCTCGCCACCCACCCCCTAAGTGGGGGTGGGCAAGAAAAACATGGAGGCAAGGAAGAATTAACGCAAACCCTTGTCTCCCCCGCTGAGCTGTAAAACGGATTCTTGGTTCACAATTTTCATTATTCATATGCAAAGAAGGTACATTCATGATTTTAGACAGCAATACACACCAGCGACTGAACATCCGCATCGTGAAGCTCTTTGACCTGCTCCTGCTGACTGCGGTATTTGCCTTGACCTGGGGACTGTACTATGCTGACAAAATGACCTATCCCTTTTATAATCTGGGCAATTATATGATGATAGGTCTCTTCTTTATCATCGATTACCTGATTACCCGACTCTATCGCGGTTATGCCATCCACCTTTTCCGGATATCCGATCTGGTATACAGCCAGGCATTGGCCGTTTTCATCACCGATGGTCTTCTCTATATAGTGATGACCATGATAAACCGTCATTTCATGAATCCCCTTCCCCTGATAGGGGCTTTTGTAGTACAGGATCTCATCATAGTCGCTTGGTCCATCGCTGCCCACCGCTGGTATCTCCATACGCATCCGCCGGTGCCGACAGTACTGGTATGCGATGAATATCGCATGAACGTGGATCATATCATGAAAAACTATGACATGGACGCCCACTTCAAAGTGACCGATATTATCCTGGCTAAAGACGTCGTAGAGGACATCCCCTCATCCATTATTAAAGATGCCGGCGTCGTCTTCATCTGCGGCCTTCACAGCCATGAAAGAAATATCATTGTAAAATACTGCGTGGCCCACAACATTGCCAGCTACGTCATTCCACGGATAGGGGACGTCATCATGAGCGGCGCCGAAAAGATACACCTTTTCCACCTGCCCATGTTCATGGTTCATCACTACGATCCTACACCGGAGTACCTTTTTCTGAAACGACTCATGGATATCATCCTGTCACTGATAGCTGTGGTTATCTTTTCCCCATTCATGATTGTGACTGCCATCGCCATCAAAGCCACAGATGGCGGCAGCATTTTCTACCGCCAGCGGCGGCTGACCAAGGATGGAAAAGAATTTGACGTATTAAAATTTAGAAGCATGCGCATGGATGCTGAAAAAGACGGCGTGGCCCGCCTTTCCACAGGGGAAAACGATCCCCGCATTACAAAAGTGGGGCGCATTATCAGGGCCATCCGCTTCGACGAACTTCCCCAGCTTCTGAATATCCTCCAGGGTGACATGACCATTGTAGGTCCCAGGCCGGAACGTCCGGAAATCTCTGCCCAGTATGAAAAAGACATCCCCGAATGGCCCCTCCGCCTTCAATGTAAATGCGGCCTTACCGGCTATGCCCAGGTCTATGGCCAGTACAACACCACCCCCTATGACAAACTCCTGATGGATCTCATGTATATAGCCAGACCCAGCCTGGTCGAAGATATCAAAATCATCTTCGCCACAGTGAAAATCCTTTTCATGAAAGAAAGCACCGCCGGCGTAGCCGAAGGCCAGACCACCGCCATGGGGAAAAAGTAGCGGGCCAACTTAAAAGCTTGCCTCCTCATCTATGGGGGGGGGAGGGGGACCGCGCACCTATACACTTGCCTCCCCCATCTATGGGGGAGGGGGACCGCGAAGTGGTGGAAGGGGGGCGCCCAAGGCGGCCGGTGCTTGCAAAGCGGGCATAATCGCTAGCATCTAGATGCTAATTGCTCTTGTTTCTATGCGGCAGATAACCTGCTATCATTTTCTATTTACGATTATTTTTTAGAGGTTACTATGTCTGAATCATATTCCGTTCTCATGTCTGTTTACCATAAAGAAAAGCCTGAATATCTCCGGGAAAGCATGGAGAGCATCTACAATCAGACTGTTCCCACAGATAATTTTGTTCTGGTCTGTGACGGCCCTCTAAATCCTCCACTGGATGAAGTGATTGCGGAAATGCAGGAAAAATTCGGGGACCGACTCTACGTTCACCGTCTGGCCAAGAACGGCGGCCTGGGGAATGCGCTGAATGAGGGGATGACCAAGTGCAAGAATGAGCTGATTGCACGTATGGATTCTGATGATATTGCAAGGACGGATCGTTGTGAAAAGCAGCTTCGGGTATTTGCACATCATCCGGAGTACAGTATTGTTGGTGGTATTGTAGAAGAGTTTTCTACAGACATACATCATATCAATACAAAGCGTGTTGTTCCTGAGAAGCAGCATGATATTATTCAATTTGCAAAGCGGCGCAATCCGTTTAACCATCCCTGTGTCATGTATAGAAAATCTGTAGTAAAGAAGCTGGGGGGGTATTGGAAATATAAAGTAGAAGATTATAACCTCTGGGTGAGGATGCTGCAGAATGGTTATGAAGGCTATAATATGCAAGAACCACTTTTATGGATGCGTGCAGGCGAAGATATGTATAAAAGGCGAGGAGACTGGAAAGACTTCTTATCCCAAAAACGCCTTTTTAAATATATGTATGACAGCCATTTTATATCAAGTACTGAATATATTATAATTATTGTAATTCGGATGGGAGCTGTTTTAACTCCCAATTTTATGAGGTCATTCCTCTTTAAGACACTTCTGCGTAAAAAATGAAGGAGGGAAAATATTGAAAGCATTTTTATTGGCGGCAGGGTTGGGAACAAGGCTGAGGCCGATTACATATACAGTGCCTAAATGCTTGGTACCTATAAAGGGAAGGCCTCTTCTTGCATGGTGGATGGATTTGTTTGAAGAGCATCATGTAACAGAAGTCCTTATTAATACCAATTATCTACCTGAGCCGGTTCGTGATTTTATCCATGCTTATAATGATTCACATCAGAGTGTGAAACTTATTGAATATTATGAAAAAGAACTTTTAGGCAGTGGCGGTACGGTACTAGCTAATCAGGCATTTGTCGAAAACGAAGAGGATTTCCTTATCTGTTATGCTGATAATCTGACAAATGCCAATCTTTCTGCAATGATAAAATTTCATAAGGAACATCATGCTCTTTTGACTATGGGACTTTTCCATACAAATAACCCTAAAGGATGCGGTATAGCTGCCAAGGATGACCATGGCTTGATTACAGAATTTGTTGAAAAACCGGAACATCCGAAAAGCGATCTGGCCAATGCGGGTATATATGTAGCGAATCAGCGCATATTTAACTATATACCGCATAAAACTTTCGTTGATTTTGGGAAAGATGTTCTGCCCCTGTTAGTAGGTAAAATGTATGGATATCCGATAAAAGATTATATTCTTGATATTGGTACCATGTCTAATTATGAGAAAGCACAGAAGGAATGGAATAAATGATTATTACAAAGACCCCTTTACGAATCAGCTTTACCGGGGGAGGCACTGATTTGCCTGCCTATTACGAAAATGGATATGGGGCTGTAGTTAGTGCAGCCATTAATAAATATGTTTATATCACAGTGAATAAACGCTTTGATAATACGATTCGTCTAAGCTATTCCAAGACAGAAATCGTTAATCATGCACAAGACCTGAAACATGACATTGCCAGAGCTTGCCTTGATATGGTGGGAATTGATGGCGGCGTGGAAATTACATCTATTGCAGATATTCCTTCCGGGACAGGCTTGGGATCCAGCAGCAGCTTCGCTGTAGGATTACTGAACGCTCTTTATACTTACATTGGTGAAAGGCTTTCATCTGCAGAGTTGGCCCAGAAAGCATGTCAGATTGAAATTGATATTCTTCATCACCCGATTGGGAAACAAGATCAGCATGCAGCAGCCTTTGGAGGAATTAATTATTTTTCCTTTGAAAGGGGCGGCAGTGTGAAAAGAGAAAAAATATCTCTTTCGGAAGATAACATTCGCGATATGGATAGGAAACTGATGATGTTCTATACCGGTATTCGCCGCTCAGCGGATGGCATTTTAGTCCACCAGAGTGCAGAAACCCATAATAAACTACCGGTTCTTGACTTTATGAAGAACCAGGCGAACATCATGAGAGACCATTTGAAGCAGATTGGTTTTGATGCAATTTTTGCCAAAATGCTGGATGAAGCTTGGCAGAAAAAGAAAACCATTACTTCCGGTATCAGTAATCAGGAAATCGATTCACTTTATGAAAAAGCACGGAACGCCGGAGCTGCTGGGGGAAAACTTCTGGGAGCAGGCGGAGGTGGGTTTATCCTGCTCTACTGTGACGAGCAATATCAGCAAAAGGTAAGGAATGCCCTTGGTTTAAGGGAACTGGACTTTAAAATCTCTCGTTATGGAAGCCGGGTCGTATACTTTGAAGACTAAGACTATTTTTCTGGATAGAGATGGGGTCATTAACGTTGCGGCTCCGCCCCACGACTATATTAAGAAGTGGAGTGAATTTCATTTTATTGCAGGAGCAGTTGAGGCGGTCCGGCTGTTGAATGCCAATCATTTTCAGGTTATTATTATCACCAATCAGCGTGGTATAGCCCGTGGACTGATGTCTATGGATGACTTGAAGGCCATTCATTCTCATATGTGCGATGAAATGGAGAAACAGGGAGCACATATAGATGATATTTTTGTCTGTCCCCATGAGAAGGGAATCTGCCACTGCCGAAAGCCCGGAATAGGCTTGTTTTTACAGGCAGAAAGCAGGTACCAGATTGATAAAAGTCATTCCTACATGATAGGAGACAGCCAGTCAGACGTCCAAGCTGGTCAAAATTATGGAGTTCGTACTGTAGCATTGAATCAGAATTCTTTTGGAGCTGACTATCGGTGTACAAATTTATTGGAAGCAGCGCATTGGATTATACAGGAGGAGTCTAAATGAATGTACTTATTACAGGAGGTGCCGGATATATCGGCAGCCATTGCAACCGCTATTTTGAAGAAAAAGGAATCCATACGATTATTGTGGATGACTTGAGCGATGGGCATGAAGAATCTGTTGTGGCCGGAAAATTCATCAAGGGTAATTTCGGTGATAAAAAACTGATGGAAAGTATCTTTACACAGGAGAAGATAGATGCGGTCATTCATTTTGCGGCATTTGCATCAGTTCCTGACTCTGTGGCCCGCCCTTCCAGATATTATCACAATAATGTTTCCAATATGCTGAATCTTCTTGATGCTATGGTAGAAACAGGAGTGAAATACATTGTATTCTCTTCCTCTGCAGCTACTTTCGGAGAACCCATTTATACTCCTATTGATGAAAAGCATCCCCAGAAGCCCATTAATCCCTATGGCATGACAAAACTAATTGGAGAAAAAATGCTTCTTGATTACGAAAAGGCCTATGGGATTCATTCCTGCGCTTTCAGATATTTCAATGCTTCCGGTTGTTCTCATGATTCTGCTATCGGGGAAGCCCATAACCCGGAATGTCACCTGATTCCTCTTGTTATTCGTGCGGCCTTGAACGGAACCCCAAAGCTTAAAGTATTTGGTGATGACTATGATACAAGAGACGGCAGTTGTGTTCGTGATTATGTCCATGTAGAAGACTTGGCGGAAGCCCACTATTTTGGACTGAAGTATATCATGGAGCATAACTGTTCAGAACAGTTCAATCTTGGGAGTAACACAGGATTTACTGTATTGGAAATCATTCATGCCTTTGAAAAAGTCAGTGGTTTAAGGGTGCCGTATGAAATTGCAGGCCGCCGTGCGGGAGATCCTGCGGTACTTGTGGCTTCCAATGAAAAGGCTAGAAATCTTTTGGGATGGGAACTGAAGAGAAGCTCCTTGGAAAATATTCTTACCACTGCATTAGACTGGGAGAAAAATAAGAAGTATTGAGTCAAAGAAAGATAGGTCATAATTATGGATTTTACAAACCCCATGAGTGAATACCTTCAGAAAGAACAGAATGTCATTTCTTCCTTAAACATGGCTGAAATTAATCAGGCTGTTCAAGCTGTTTACGATGCTTGGCACAGAGGAGCTGTCATTTATACTCTTGGAAACGGAGGAAGCGGTGCCACTGCCAGCCATATGGTCTGTGACTTCAATAAGGGAGTATCTGTGGAAACCGGCAGAAAATTTAAAATGATCTGCCTTAACGACAATATGCCTATTGTGCTGGCTATTGCCAATGATATTTCCTATGACCAGGTTTTTAAGCTGCAGCTGAAAGATGTAGTAAAAAAAGGAGATATGCTTGTTGCTTTCTCTGGCAGTGGCAATTCCAAAAACGTTATCAATGCAGTGAAATATGCTAAAGAAGAAGGTGCACAGATCGTGGCAATGACCGGATATGACGGAGGAAAGTTGATGAAACTTGCTGACTATAACCTTCATGTGCCATGTGAAGATATGCAGATTACGGAAGACCTTCACATGGTTTTCGTACATATGATTATGCGCCTTTTTAATACTATAGGAGAGCGAAAATGAATTTCTTTTGGAGGATATCGAATAATTTGTATAGGGGGGTACTCAAAGCTGGCCCGTATATTTGAATTATTGAGCTTCAAGCTGGGGGACAATGCTATATCAGCACAATGTAGAATCGGAGAAGAGACCATCTTTATGCACAGAGGACTGGGATGTGTAGCTCATGAAAACACAGTCATAGGAAGCTATTGTCGAATTTGTCAGAACGTCACGTTTGGTGCCAAATGGTCGGTACTGAATAAAGATGACGGAGAGGCACCTGTGATTGATAACTATGTGGAAATCGGAGCCGGTGCAGTGATACTTGGCGGTATTCATATAGGCGATCATGCAGTTATTGGAGCTAATGCTGTTGTCATTCATGATGTTCCTCCATCTACAGTGGTTGTTGGTGTGCCGGCGAAGGAAATAGGATTAGTTGAGGGGAGTTGCTGGAAGAAGGATATCGCAGCTCACTAACTTCGGATGAGTCATTTTTCCAGACTCTGCTGATGATGCCTCCTTATAAGGGCACACGGCATGATTATCTGCACTATATCGACTGGTCAGAGAGACCGGGTAATCCGAAAGACAGCCCTAACACGCTGACCATGGCAGATTATGGTAGGATGAAGGCATCCGGATATCTCATGGCTCGGAAGTTTGACATGGATGTAGATAAAGATGTAATCAACAGGTTGCTTGATCCTGTTTATAAATAATAATGAATTAGGGGCTTGCGTATAAAAAGGAATGAGATAATGGTCATTGCATTAGTTACACTTTATAATCCCAATGAAATGGTAAGAAATCATATTATAGAAATTAGCAAACAGGTGAATCAGGTTATTCTGTGTGATAATAGTCGGAAAAATAATGAAAATGTATTTGGAGATATTCCTCATTGCCGATATTTTTTCTTTGCTCAGAATTTGGCTTTATCTGGAGCATTCAACAGGATTCTAAAAAATAATAATGATTTTAAATGGAATGATGATGATTTTATTATATTCTTTGATCAAGATTCTTCTATTGAGGAAAATCATATTGCTAAGTTAATTGACGAATACAATCGTTTAACTGATTCCGGATATAGAGTGGGATGTATTGGGCCGGTATTTTTTAATCGAAGTATGGGGAAAATTGCTATTCCGAAAATCAAGAAGGAAATATCTCAGAATAGTTTTGCAGTTAAAACGATAATTACTTCATCCATGTTGACTACATACGGTGCTCTTAGACAGGTTGGCTTCTGGAATGAAAAATTATTTTTGGATTTAGCTGACTGGGACTTATGTCTAAGAATGGAGAATAAAAAGTATCTTTGCGTAGAGAGTAAAGTTTGTGTCTTAAATCATGCTGTCGGTAATGGTTATAAGCAAGTGCTGTTTTTTAAACTTCACGTTGAATCAAATCTTGTGCGTGAATTTTATCAGACAAGAAACTGTTTATATCTCCTAACCAAGAAGTATGTTCCACTGAGATATAAAATACGCTTTTTCTTTACACTTACAGTACGTCCGGTTTTGCATTTTTTGTTTTTAGAGCATGGCACTGCCAGACTAAAGTATGTCATGAGAGGATATCAAAGTTTCTTGGCAGGAGAGTTTGGGGAATATCAAGCAGATAAGCAGCGCTTTTAATTCATATAATGCATTTAATGTAACCGATGTACTTTATTATATTACATGACTTATACTTGGTGTGCAGCCAATTTTTGTGATGTCATCTTAGATATGTATTTTTTGTTCTGTAGAGGTAAGTATGAATATTACATTATCTATAGCGAGAATATTCTGCTTTTCTGTTTCTGTTTTCTTTTACTATTTTCAAGTTCCATATATAGAATATGCACGGTACATCACTATTGGACTGGCTGTCTTTTTGTTGTTGGATATACGCAAAGCCTTTAAAATATTTACGATAACATCCAAATCTGGATTATTGTATACAGTTTTAATTGCTTTAAGCTCATTAAACTTGCTATGGTCAATCGCTAATGGTACCGAACTGGCAGATGCATTTCGATTTTATTTGATTGTCATGTTAATCCCATTATGCCCTTTTTTTGTTAATTGCGAGTCAGGGTTACTTTATAAGATTTTTTGTACACTTTCTCTGGGAAAAGCTATTATGCTTATAGTTTTAGCTGCGATGGTTATTCAGGCTGGTAGCTATAGTGAGCTTCGCATTTGGGCGCAAACTAATAATTATGGTGATATATATACGGTATTTGATACAATTCCTCGTGTTCAGCTTAAAGGTAATGCGCTTCTTGTTATTGCGTTTATGGTGAGTTTTTATAAAAACCGTAAGTTCACTTTATATAATCTCATTATACTTTTATCGGTTGTGTGTGCAGGTAATCTGGCTTTTTTAGGCGGCATTGCTTTATTCTTTGGATGGCTTTATTTTAAGCAAATTGACTTGAAACACTTAAAAATCAGGGATTTATTAGCTGGTACCATTGTTGCTTTGTTTTTAGCGGGGTTTTGTGTTTATGCTGGAAATCAGGTCGCTCTTAAGGGGGGGCTGGGTTCAGATGGTGATTTGAGCAGCAGTAATGGGATGCGATATGGTCAGTTTCAAATACTAACGGATACGAATGCATTATGTGGGCGTGGTTTTGGCAGCTCTGTACCCGATGCCGTTTATCTTGGACGATCTCCTGATTCTCAATACTATGAGCTTCAGACGCTGTATATCTATTATCAAGTTGGCCTAGTAATTTTATTGTTATTTATTTATATATCTTTAAATACTTCACGCCAGTCATACAGTAAAGATGGATTCATGGTGTTTATTATTTATCTTATGTTCTCTTTTTTCAATCCATACTGTATGGATTCTACTCAGATGATTACTATGATTCTTCTTGGAAGTCAGTTCCCTAAGGATTCATAATGACTTAAATTTATAACTAAGATAGTTATTTGGCCTTTCTTTATCTAAGGAGGAAATATTATGGCTAATGTCATTGCAGTGATATGGGATTTTGACAAAACGCTGATCGATGGGTATATGCAGGCGCCCCTGTTTGAGGAATATAATGTGAAAGGCACTGACTTTTGGGATGAAGTGAATGCCTTGCCGCAGAAGTATAAAGAGAAGGGGATACTGGTTAATAAAGATACTATTTACCTCAACCATATATTGGAATATGTGAGAGATGGCCGATTCGAAGGGCTTAATAATGAAAAGCTGAAGTCCTATGGTCCTATGCAGCATTTCTATCCTGGAGCGATCGACCTTATTAAATTCACTAATGAGTTTCTCCAGCACAGTGAATATAGCGCTAAGTACCAAGAGTATAATATCAAAGTAGAGAATTATATCGTCAGTACAGGTATGCGTAAAATTTTGGAAGGCACAGATCTTTGGAAGAAAAAATGGGTCAAGGGAATATGGGGTTGCGAGCTCATTGATGAAATCGATCCTGAAACACAGCAAGCAGAGCTGCGAGATATTGGTTTTACGATTGACAATACCAGTAAAACGCGGGCTTTGTTTGAAATAAATAAAGGAATTCCAGTGCATCCGGAAATTGATGTCAATGCTAAAGTACAGGAAAGTTCAAGACGCGTAAAGTTTAATCATATGATTTACATTGCTGATGGTCCTAGTGATGTGCCCGCATTTTCCGTGGTTAAAAAATTTGGCGGTGCTACGTTTGCGGTATATCCACATGGTAATCAGGAAGCCCTCAATCAGGTAGAAAAACTTCGTGAAGATGGACGCGTAGACATGTACGCAGAAGCTGATTATTCAGAAGGTACTACTGCCTATATGTGGATTACACACAAAATTGAAGAATTTGCAAATCAAATTTACGAGGATGAGAGAGAAAGACTGGCAGCTTCCGTTTCCGAGGCTCCGCGCCATTTAACTAAAGCGTGAAGCTTCATTATCTTTACAGAGGGAATATGGCACAATTTGGATGCTGCGGTTTTTTCCATCGTTCTGTCTTACGCTTTCCAGTGTGTGCTGGCAGAGTATCAGGTAACAAAGCTTCTTAGACTGGACTTACGGAAAAATATGATAGAGGATCTGCTGATGTGTGGCATTTTTATCCCCAGCGGCTGGGTGTTTGACAGTTTTCTGTGCATGGTGGTGTATGGAGCTGCGTATACAGCATTTGTACTTATCCATCGGCGTAGTCTGCAGCAAATTATCGGTATGGTAAGAAGGTAACCATAGTATGTTTATTTTGATAAATAAGGAAATGTATACATGTACTGATATTGTTATAAATGCTATAGAATAATTTTATGAACATCATATTAAAAATGATTCTGCCAGGAGGCGTAAGATGAAAGGTATTATTCTCGCCGGAGGTTCCGGCACAAGGCTTTATCCATTAACCAGGGTGACATCGAAGCAGCTGCTTCCTATTTATGACAAGCCCATGATTTTTTATCCTCTTTCCACGCTGATGCTGGCGGGAATACGGGATATTCTGATTATTTCCACGCCCCAGGATCTGCCGAATTTTGAGCGTCTTCTAGGAGATGGTTCCCGATTTGGTGTTCATTTGTTTTACAAGGTGCAGCCCTCTCCGGATGGTCTGGCCCAGGCCTTTATCCTTGGGGAAGAGTTTATTGGCGGGGAATCCTGTGCCATGATTCTGGGGGACAATATTTTCTATGGCGCCGGCCTTACGAAGTATCTGAAGGAGGCGGCTGCCAACAAAGAGGGAGCCACGGTGTTTGGATATTATGTGGATGACCCGGAACGGTTCGGCGTCATCGACTTTGATGAGCAGGGAAGAGCAAAGTCCATCGAAGAAAAGCCGGCTCATCCGAAGTCCAATTATGCAGTTACCGGGCTTTATTTCTATGACAAGAATGTCTGCGAATATGCAAAGACTATCCGGCCGTCTGCCAGGGGAGAGCTGGAAATTACAGATCTGAATAAAATTTATCTGGAAAAAGGTAAGCTCAATGTAATCACCCTGGGCCGCGGGTATGCCTGGCTGGACACAGGGACCATGGACTCCCTGTATGACGCATCCGTTTTCGTTCGCTCCATTGAAACCAGGGCAGGTATCCATATCTCCATGCCCGAAGAAATCGCCTATGTGAACGGCTGGATAGATAAAGAAGCCCTGGCAGAAAGCGCCAAACAGTATGGCAAGAGCCCTTATGGAAAGTATCTGATGAAGGTAGTGGAGGGGAAGATACGAATCGAGTAGGGGAAAGTGAGATACCTTTGGCGGTAGCAAAGCACTTGCTGGCTGCTGATTGATGTACTCTGCGTTCCTGTAACAGTCAAGTCGAATATGAGATATAATAGATACAAAGACTCCAGACAGATCATAGGAGTTTCTGCGTTGTGAAGGTCAACAAAAGCGAGATAGGTGTCTTTCTAAATAAGAGGTGGTAAGAATGATAGATTCTATGCATTTAAAAAATTTTGCACAACATTCATTCGTGAAATGGGATTCTTTAAAACATATCAATCTGATCATTGGAGCCAACAGTACGGGAAAGACAGTTCTTCTGAAGTCCCTGTATGTGACGCTTAAGGCTCTAGAGCAATGCGGGAAAGGAAATGAGCAGCGGAGTTTGAACGATATACTTGCGGATAAGCTCTATTGGACTTTTCAGATAGAGAAATTGGGAGATCTGGTGAAGCGAGGGCAAGACGCACTCTTTTTTGAGATGACGAGCGGAGAGGAACATATTTCTTATAGATTTGGGCGGGATACGAAACATAAGATAGTTAAAGTAAAAACAGATTTCGCAATGCCTGCCCAAAAGACTTCTATTTTTATCCCAGCCAAGGAAGTATTGTCTTTATTCCAGATCATTTTAAAGTCCCGCGAGCAGGATTCTATGTTTGGCTTCGACGATACCTATCTGGATCTGGTGAAGGCACTGCAGTATCCTGCCCAAAAGGGAAACAATTTCCGGTCGTTTGCAGAGAGTAAAAAAATTTTGGAGCATCTGATTCATGGGCGAATCGATTATGATGATAAGCGCCAGGAATGGTACTATCGACGTGGAAACAGCCGATTCGCTATTGGTGTTACGGCAGAAGGCATCAAGAAGATTTCTATCTTTTTCCGCCTTCTTTCCAATCGGTATTTGAATAATCATTCTGTGATTTTCATTGATGAAATCGAATCGGCACTGCACCCGACGGCGCTTTTGGACTACCTAGATATGATTTATAAACTTTCGCAGGCAGGGGTACAGTTCTTTATTGCTACGCACTCTTATTTTGTGATCAAGAAACTGTACCTGCTTTCTAGAGCAGACCCGGAGGGAGTGTCCGTCTTATCCTTGAAGGAGGGGGAGGCTCCCTGTGTTTCAAATATGAAGGATGGTATGCCCAAAAATTCGATCATTGATGCGTCTGTGCAGCTATATGAAGAAGAGGTAGATTCGTTACTGCGAGGTGATTGACTTGCTCGAATTCGAAGAGTCTGGTATGCGGTTCCAGTTTTCTGAAAAGGAAACCTTCTATATCGAAAAAACTGCGCCATATGATACGAAATTGCGCTCTTATGGTATCTCCTCTGTGGAGTGTGTCACACTTTATCATGAAAAAGTTTTGTTCATTGAAGCGAAGACGTCTGCTCCCAATCCAGAGTCAGCAGGCGGAGAAAAGCTCTCCTCTTATATTCAGGGGATTGTGAAGAAGTTCTATGACTCTTTATCGCTTTGCTGTGCAATCCAAAGTGAGGTATGGACTGGAGAATCTATAGGAGGCGAACTGGTAAAAAAACTGTCAAGAAAGCCTGAAATAGTATTTGTGCTGATTATCAATAAGCATAAAAGAGAGTGGTCAGCCTCTGTACAGGATAGACTGCAGCAGGACATGCGGGGATTGCTGAAAATTTGGCAAGCGCACGTGATTGTGATTAATGCAGAGCAGGCTTTAGCGAAGCATTTGATCGTATCTGCATAACTGTTGATGGAAAAGTGAGCCACATGTCCGTGTATTTTTGATCCGCTAGGATAGCAAGTCTTAGGGAAACGCTGTTGAAAGCGCCTGCATATATGGCTGGATCGATAAGGCCGCTCTTGCAGAAAGCGCGAAGCAGTATTGAAAGAGCCCGTATGCACAGTATCTCTGGAAGGTCGTGGAGGGGAAAGTAAGAAGGGAATAACGACTGACGGCTTTCGGCTGTCAGCTCCCGGCTTCCAGCTTCCGGCTTTCGGTTATCGGCTCTCGGCTGACGGCTGTCGGCCCCCGGCTTTCAGCTGACGGCTTTCGGCTGACGGCTTCCGGCTGCCGGCTGCTG
>ENA-ORRU01000927-ORRU01000927.1-human-gut-metagenome-genome-assembly--contig:-NODE-927-length-19747-cov-4.473695_pt1 | contig 19747 bp, 15 predicted proteins | sample MGYA00242184_ERZ509151 | MGnify/ENA primary metagenome ERZ509151 (study PRJEB26280, sample SAMEA2338667) | human gut metagenome | biome: human gut; feature: human-associated habitat; material: faeces... | reverse complement strand
TTAAGCTGTACAGCGTGAACGACAAGGTGACAGTGACAGCCAAGACCGATACAGGTTATTATAAACTCGATACAGGTGCTTATATACACAGCGACTATCTGAGCGACAGCAAGGTAACTCAGCCGGCAGCATCCGCTACAAAGAAAGAGGAAACGCCTAAGCCTGCAGGCAGTGAAAAAGTTAATTTTTCGGTCATTACAGTTAGAGAGAATGTTCCTTTTTATAGCGACATTAACTGCACAAATGCTACCTCTTGGGTACTCGGCGAGGGTTCTGAATACACAGTAGTAGAAGTGTTTGACAGCAAAAACTGCTACAAATTGTCTAACGGAGAATACGTTAAGAAAGAAGATGTAAAAAAGGGTAAGGTCAGCGATATATATCGTTATCCATTCGACCTTAAAGCTATCCGACAAGTCATTATAGACGATGCCATCAACAACTACGGTCTTGTATTTGCCGAAGATATAATCAAGGACGAAAGTTCGTGGAGTGCTCCTACAGTAATTTCAAAAGATATGAATCCCAGTATCATAAAAAGAAATGTAAATGAAATTGCAGAAGCTAACTTCATATGGTGCCAAATGAAAAAAGGCGATTACTTTAACGTATACATTGAAACCATACCTGATTTAAAGAAAGATGAAAACGGTAACAGCATTGAGGGTTATGCCATATTCTTTCTTAGGTAAAATCTGATTTTTAGGTAGATTTATAATTTAATATTCGAGAGCTTTGAAAGTATAAATTCAAGGCTCTTTTCTTTTTTCTGACAGTAAATTGAACATAAAAATTCAAAGCAGTCCGCACCAGTAGGACTGCTTTTTTATATATATTTTTTCAAAAAATCAAACAAGAAAGGACAAAGGTTATGTTTAAAAACAAATTCAAAAAGCTGACCGGACTTTTCCTTGCGGCAGTTATGACATTAGTCGCTCTGCCCATTCAGACGCTTGCGTCAGATTGGGGTGTCGGTGACAATGTTTATGCGGCTATGCTTGGAAACTACATCGGCTCTGACGGTAAGCCTTACGCCGATAAGTACAATTACGACTATATCTACTATAAGTCAGACGGTAGTGTAGGTGTAGCCACTCGCTATGCCTCAACACACGCTAAGTTAGGCATTAGTAAGAACGGCGTAACACAGCAGGCAATCTGTATCGAAGCCGGTGTATCATACAGCACAGGTAGTTCCTATGTTGGTAAAGATACCAGCGATAAATATATGCAAAACTTACCGGATAATGTAAGTGTCAGATTGAAATTTGATTTACTTTGTGGTTTTAACAGCTCCGTCACCAAATCGCCGGTTGCTAACACAAATCTTGATGATTTCTCATTTGCAACACAAATTATATCATGGGAAATTCAACAGGGACTGCGTACAGGATATGGTAAAAGCGACCTGGCTGTTAATTCAAAAATTCCTAATACACCTAAAACAGCATATTACGACCAGTTGAAAGGACGACCCGCTGAAAAGTGCTATGAGTACATCTTAAACAAGATGAAGGCATATTCAATTGTTCCGAGCTTCACTGTGACTAATAAGGCTAAAGCTCCTACTCACACAATGGAATATAATTCTTCAACGAAGAAGTACAGTATTACACTGCCGGACAATAACAAGAGCAATATGCCGGCGAGTGCATTCAACATTCCCGGTGTCACAGTAACAAAGAGCGGATATGACTACACTTTCAGCACAACAAGCAAGATAAGCGGTACTAAGGCTTGTACATACAAGGCGAACCGTACTACAGGAAAACAGCTTGTTGTATGGAAATCAAGCGGCGGCGATTCTCAGACAATGGCTGACGGTATTGATGACCCTGTAAGGTTTTACGCAAACTTTAAAACTTCCGATTTAGGCACAGCTCAGATCAAGAAAGTCTGGAATCACAAGAACGACAGCTCCAGCACACAGGCAAGCAACAGCGACATCTATTTCACGATAAAGAATAGTTCGGGTACGACAATCAAGGCTACAGGCAAGGCAGGCTCGTATACCTACTCTACAAGCGGTTCCGTAACTAAGTTCAAGCTCAACAGCAGTAACACTTTTTTAGTAAAATCGTTACCTGCAGGAACATATACGGTCTATGAGTATGGTACTGATGGAGCAGGAATACCGTGCTATACACGCAGTAACCTTAGTAAGACGGTGACGGTTACGGCGGGCGGCACAGGAACAGTTACTTTCAAAAACACGAGAAATACCGGTACGGGCAAGGTTATAAAAACTTGGGTAGACACCAACGGTAACGCAATAGAAGCAAGTAACTGCATTTCGAATAATCAGCAGATATATTTCCGTATCAAGAATGCTGATAACAAGTACATTACGGTAAGCGGTTCAAAGTACAGCGGCTCATATACGTTTACAGGAACATCGACTACAGCTACATCGCTGTATGTTAATCCCGGTACAGGTGATTTCACAGTTTCTGACCTGCCTACAGGCAAGTATACCGTATATGAGTACGGCTCACCGGAGGGCTATTCTGTCAACAAAGCATCTCAGACAATTACCATCTCAAAAGATAAAACGTCGTCCGTTTCTTACGTAAACAGCGAGGACAGCGGTACGGCTCAGATAAAGAAAGTATGGCTTTCTGATACTACATTGACCGCTACTCAGATAGCAAACCTCGAAAAGAATGTTTACTTTACTGTCAAGGACGCTAATGGTAAGTATATCAAGGTTACAGGCTCGGCAGGAGCGTATGTTTATGCCGGCACTCAGACTTCCGCAAATAATATGAAACTCAGAGGCAGTAAGTTTAATGTAAGCAAGTTACCATTGGGAACATACAGTGTGACAGAGATTAATAACGCAAGCGGTTACAATCCGAAAACGCAGACAAAGACGGTCACAATTGCCAATAAGGGCGAAACAAAGTCAGTATCCTTTACGAATAAATCAACGCCTGTTGTAGTTATCCGTAAGCACTTCAGTGATGAGGACAATCTGACAGAAGCACAGCTCAAAGAACAGTATGCTAAAGTTACCGTAAATCTGCAGGTGCTTGGCTACAGCGGAAGTGTTTCCTCGAATCCGCCGGCAGGATACTATGTAGAATTTACCGGTTCTAACGGTAATTATACATACAAAGGGCTTTCGTCAACCAAAACATCAGCAACAAATCTCAAGCTGAATGAAAACGGCGAAATGACTATATCGTTCGGCGCTAACACCACTCCGTATTATCTGTCTGTCATTGAAACGTACAGCGGTACGGATTACGATGTTGATAACCGGGACCAGCGTATTGACCTTGGTGACGGTGATCCGAATGCTGTAATCGACCTTGAAGACATTGAGCTTGACAATCAGCTTAAGACAGGCTCTGTGCAGATTGACAAGCAGTTTTTAAATGAAAACGGTGCTATTGAAAATATCCCCGATGACAAACTTGCCGAGGTTGCTTTTAAAATCAAGCACAACGGCAAATATCTCACCTTTACAGGTAGCAACGGTATCTACACATATAAAGGCGAGAACAATACGGGTACTGAATTAAAGCTGAACAAAGCCACATATAACTTTATTGCAAATGAGCTTCCTGCAAGAGAAGAATACACTGTGTACGAAGTAAGCGGTACAACAGGTTACAGCTTTAGCATTGATCCTGTGACATTCACGATCACACCTGCAGGCTCGGTAAAGAAAGTGTTCACCAACAAGGCAATGACCGGCACAATAAGTATTGTTAAGCACAGTGCAGACGGCGTTCTTTCCGGCTGGCAGTTCCGTGTTACAGGCACAGCCAAGACCGGACAGAGTTATGACAAGACCTTTATTACCGATGCAAATGGTAATATCACGATTTCTAATTTAAGAATCGGTGATTACAAGGTTACAGAGGTCAAGACAGGTAAAACGGTTGGTTACATTACCGAGGAAAGCAAAGACATTGAAGTCAAGACCGATACTGTAACAACAGTCAATATCGAGAACAAGCCGTATGCGAATATCGTTATCAACAAGGTTGACGCAAAGACCGGCGAAAAGGTAACAGGTGCAACATTTGGTATTTACACAGACGCTGAATGTGAAATTCCTGCACAGGCATATACATCGGCTACAGATGATACTCTGACAGACGCTGTAATCACAGAAAGTGCGACAGGCAAGTACACTTGCAATTTCCTGCCGATTGAGAGCAAGGACGGCACAACTTACTATGTAAAGGAGCTTATTGCTCCCGAAGGGTACTACCTTGACACAAACGTACACGCAGTAACACTTCAAACAGCAAACGCTACTGTATCGGTAAACAACGAAATCGGAAAATCCGACTTCAACGAATATCCTTACGGTCACGGTGCTGTAATCAAGGAATGGAAACTTGATAACGGCACAGCAGATATGACAGCCGATGAAATCGCACAGATGAAAGCGGAGCTTGAAAAGAGCCTGTATTTCACTGTAAAGGACAGAAACGGCAAGTATATCACCGCAACAGGTGCAGACGGAATATACACATATAACGGCGACAGCACATCGGAATTCAGATATACTCTGAAGAACAGCACATTTGCAATTGCAGAACTGCCTACAGGTGACTACACTGTGACAGAATTCAGCACACTTTCCGATTACACAATCAAGTCGGAAAATCCCGTGAAGATAACTGTAGCAAGAAATCAGACAGCAACGGCAACGTTTGTAAACGAGCGTGACACAGGCACAGGCAAGGTTATAAAGGTATGGAAGCAGTTTGATACAATGACAGCCGCTGAACAGGCTGAAATCGAAAAAAATGTATACTTTACCGTAACCGACAGCAACGGTGCTTATCTCAAGGTTAAGGAAAGCAACGGTAGCTACATCTACTGCGGCTCGCAGAAAACAGAAACAAAATTTGTTCTGAAAAACGGTGCATTTGTAATCGCAGAACTGCCGACAGGCGAATACACGGTGACTGAGTACAACAATGCAAAGGACTACAGCCCGAAGCAGCAGACTCAGAAAATAAAAATCACCAAGAATACAGCGGCAGCGCTGACATTTACAAACATCCGTGACACAGGCAACGCAAGTATCGTGAAGAAATGGACAAACCCCAACGGGCTGACAACAGCCCAGAAGGCAGAGCTTGAAAAGAATGTATACTTCACTGTAAAGAACGCTGACGGTGCATATTTAAAGGCTGTATCGAAGAACGGCAAGTATGTATATAACGGCAGTCAGACAGCAGAAGCACGTTTTATGCTGACAAACGGCAAGTTTGAACTTGCGGAACTGCCGACTGGAAAATATACGATAACCGAAATCAACAATGCTGAGGGTTATCTGCCTAAGACACAGGTCAAGACAATCACGGTAACTAAGGACGCAACTGCAAGTGCAGAGTTTGTCAATAAGGTTATTGTCGGCAATGTCACATTAACGAAAGTCGATGAGGACTATCCCGAAAATAAATTGACAGGTGCTATATTTACAGTTTATAAATCGGACAAGAAAACCGTAGTCGGCACATTAAAGGAAACCGAAACAGGCGTGTACAGCCTTGAGGGACTTGTGTACGGCGAATACTATGTACAGGAAACAAAGGCTCCCGAATATTTCGTCCGTGATGTGAATTTCTACTATTTCCAGATTGTAAATGACGGCGAAACCGTAGAAGTTTCCAACGATGAGCTTGGCAAGGGTACGTTTATCAACTCACCTCAGAAGGGCGAAATCAAGATAGTAAAGACATCGTACAACAATAAGGTTGAAGGCTTCAAATTTGAGGTTTCCGGTACAACATACACCGGACAGACTTTCAAGAAAACATACACAACTGATAAGGATGGTATTATAAGAATAACTGACCTGAGAGCAGGCGAGTATACCATTCACGAAGTCAAGGATTCTGCTTCGGCAGGCTATCTATTACCTGAAGATAAACAGCTGACGATCGACCGTGACGGTGCAATGCTCGTTGCCAAAATGCACAACGATAAAATACCTGATAATCCTCCGACAGGTGCAGGCGAGGACGGCTTTATGCAGACGGCGGTTATTATCATATCAACGGTAATGATGAGTGCGGCTGTTGTGCTTGCATTCCCGTTATCGAAGCGTAAGAGAAAACGCTAAGCAGCATTAAAATTTTATTGTCACCGGGCGGCAGAAAAGCTCTGCCGCTTATAATATGATTTTCATTTTTCTTCAAGTACAGAATTATAACGAAAGGATGTGATTCCCATGCAGATATAAATTGTCGCCACTGGCGACAATAAAAATCAACATATTTGTCAGAGCGTTAACCGCTCTTATTTTTTTATCTGAAAGGAATATTATTATGAAAAAAGCAAAAGTGCTTGCAACATTTCTTGTTGCGCTTATAACCGTAACAGCTCTCTCAACTGTATGCTTTGCTGCCGGAAGTGCCGACGTAGCTGGTGCCATTACAAGTACATGGGACGGCATGAAAGGTCAGATTAAGACAATCGTAAATGATGTGGTGTTCCCTATACTCGATGGCGTACTCGGTATTTTGTTAATTGTATTCATTACAAAAAGTGCTATTTCCTATAAGCGTAACGGCGAATTTGATATAATAGCACCGGCTGTATGCCTGGGTGGATTGCTATTTGTTCTTACTGCACCCCTTTATATTTGGAACATCATTCCGTGGTAATGCTTGCAGCAGTATTAAATAATTCAATATTGAAAAAAGGCTTTTGGGTATAATAGCTCACAAGCCTTTTTCCTTTTTGAAACAGAAAGGAGTCAGAAATGGCAAAATACAGACGTATTACCGAAGAACAGCGAACAACCGCAAATTCAACGGATCTGTACAGTTTTCTCACGTCACATGGCGAACAATTACAAAGACATGGCAGCGGATATAAGCTTGTATATACTGAAAACGGACAGAAGCATGACAGTATAACCATTAACGGAAATCAGTGGTATGATCATAAAAATCAGATTGGTGGCGGTGCTATAAAATTTGTCGAGAATTATTACGGTTCTTCTTATCCTGAAGCCGTAGAAATGCTATTAGGGTTTTCATCAGTTCCTTCATCAAATATAACACGAGTATCAAATGTTAATACGCAATTACCGATTAGAAAGGAATTTAAGTTACCGAAAGCCAACAGCGATATGAAACGAGTTTTTGCATACCTAACAAAAACCCGGCACATATCAGGCGACATTGTTTCTTTTTTTGCTCATAAGAAGATGATCTATGAAAGTCTTGAATATTACAACGATAAAACTACAGGTGAACAAAAAGAAGCGCACAATGTTGTGTTTCTCGGCAGAGATAAGGAGGGTACTGCCAAGCAGGCTAATAAACGCTCGATTGCCACATACGGCAAAAGTTTTCGCATGACAGTCTCCGGATCTGATACTAATTTCAGTTTTTGCCATATCGGCACTGATGATATGATATTAGTCTTCGAAGCACCGATAGATATGTTGTCATTTATAACGTTATATCCGGCTGATTGGCAAAAGCATAGCTATATAGCTCTTGACGGTATTTCAGAGCGTTCGCTTCTTCAGGCGTTGTCAGACTATCCTCATCTTCAGCATGTAGTTTTATGTACGGACAACGATGAAGGTGGAATAGACGCTGCCGAACGAATACGAGATATACTTTATTCAAAAGGCTATCAGCATATCGGACGGGCAACTTCACAGGCAAAAGACTGGAACGAAGACCTTAAACATAATTATGGCGAAGAATATATTCCGGCAAATGTTCACCCGCTGAAAAATGCTGTTGCTAATGTTGTAGATGAAATCGAGCCGCAAAATGATACATTATCACCCGGATTTGAAGATTTGCTTGCAGAAGGACTGTATACCGATATAGCCGCTCTTGCACTGGATCATAGTGTTCAAACACTGAAACTTGATGATTCGACGATTGACTATACCGCTATGTATGAAAAACTAGCCAATCGTATCAATAAAGATTTCAGAGCATATAGAGAAAAAGGTAAGCCGCAAACAAAAATCGAGCAATTGACCGAACAAATTAAATGTGCATTTAAAATAGGAGAAACCGACACGTGTAAAAGCGTTGCAAAACGTTTCTATGAAATAGCGCAAACAGCAGTATCGATTGAAGCAAGCATGACTCTTGAAATGCAACAGGCACAATCGGAAATCATTGCTGAAACTGCCGTTATGACGATGGGAGGTTGATAATATGCAACAGTATGTATTTATAGTTATTATAGCAATTGTCTTTTTGGCTATGATAATATTCGCTGTTATAGGGAAGAATTACAGCCTTGACAAAATCAAGGCTCGCAAGGTCGGTAACGGACAGCACGGAACCGCTCACTGGGCGGAACACAAGGAAATTTCACAAAACTTTTCAATTCTAAAATATGAGCCGCAATTATGGCGTATGGGTGCTTGCAGACCAACAATTGACGGAACAATAGTCGGTTTTGAAAAAAAGGGGAAAGATACATACGCATTGATTGATACAAGTGATGTACATACATTGATGATTGCAGCTGCAGGAACAGGTAAAACCACATTCTTTCTTGAACCTAACATTGAATACTGCTGTGCGGCAGGTATGAGTTTTATAAGTACTGATACAAAAGGAGATATATACAGAAATTGCGGTTATGTAGCCGCAAAACGTTACGGTTATAAAATATCAGTGATAGATCTGCGGAATCCGCTTAAATCAGATGGATTTAATCTGTTACATCTTGTAAAAAAATATATGGATGAACACAAAAATAATCCTTTGAATATCAGCGCAAAAGCCAAATCAGAGCGATACGCAAAAATCGTTGCCGACAGTATAATTGCCGCCGATGGTGACAAATACGGAGCAAACACATACTTCTATGATGCTGCAAAGGGATTAATAGCAGCCCTGATTCTGATTATTGCCGAATACGGAAATGACAAAGAATGTCATATAGTGTCCGTGCTGAAACTGATGATAGAGTTGTTAGAAGCAAAACCACAGAAAAAGTCACAACTTAAATCGGAAACATACTTTGCTGATCTGATTAAATTGCTACCGCCGGAACATAAAGCAAGATGGTTATCAGGTGCGGCGATTAACAATGCAGATCAAGCAGCACTCTCGGTCATCTCTACTGCCCTGTCACGTTTAAATTCACTCATTGACACAGAAACCGAACAGATTTTATGCTTTAACACAGCAATCGATACTGAAACACTCTGTAAAGAAAAATGTGCTGTATTTATTGTACTTCCCGAAGAAGACAGAACAAAGTATGTAATTGCTAATCTGATTATAGAACAAATCAGCCGAGAAATATACCATATTGCCGATGAAAACGGCGGTCATTTAGATAAACGTATAATGATATATTTCGAGGAGTTTGGTACAATGCCGCCAATAAGCGGAGTTGAAGCAATGTTCTCCGCCCTGCGCTCACGTTCAGTGTCTATCGTTGCAATTATACAATCTTTCGCACAACTTGAAAAAAACTATGGAAAGCAAGGGGCTGAAATCATCGTTGATAACACACAACTAATGCTGTTTGGCGGTTTTGCTCCCGGTAGTTCTTCTGCCGAAAAGCTATCAAAAGACCTCGGGAAGCAGACTATTCTGACAGGTAGTATTTCTAAAGGCAACGGAGGCAAAAACAGCGGTCACCAATCTCAGCAATTACAGATGACGGGACGAGAATTAATTACAGCCGATGAGCTGAAGTGCTTGCCAAAAGGAACATTTATTTGTACTAAAACAGGAATGTCGCCGTTCAAAGTGCAGCTTCTGTTTTATGAAAAACTTGGCATACGCTACGATGAAAAGCTGAACGCTGAGATTAAAGAGGTTAAAACAGTATATTATGCTGATCGAAAATCGATTAGCAAAGTAATTAAAAAACAGCATATCGATGAGCAGGAGAATGAAATGAATAAAGAAGAAAATGTAAGCGATATTAACGAGCTTATAACCGATTACTCGCTTGAAGAAGATGATATTTTCACAGAAACTCCTTCAAGCAAAAAAATGATACGAACATAAGGAGGGTTTAAGTATGGGCTGGCTATTTGACGTACTCGGAATTTCAGTTGATGGATTCGTTTCAAGCATATTTAATGGTATTATTAACTGGATTTATGAAGTTATTTTCAGTGTTATAAAAGTTGTTTTCACCAAGATAAATGAAACCGGATCTGATCTGTTTCGCCTTCCTTGGGTTCAATCACTTGTTAATTTCTTCTACATACTCGGCTGGGCGTTATTTGCAATCGGATTAGTTGTATCAATATCGGATATGGTTATCGAATACAGCAACGGCAAAGGCGACGTAAAGACAACTGCTATAAATTGGTTAAAAGCGGTTTTGGCAGTAAGTCTATTTACTATATTGCCGGAACGTTTATATAATTTTGCAGTATATACTCAAGATTCTGTTTCCCGTTCAATAATTGATCAGGTAACCGATGAGAATTATTATCATCATCTTGTAGAATTTAACGTCAATTTTGTTAATGTGATATTCATTTTAATGATATTGTACGCAACCGTGAAGGTGTTCTTTGCTAACGTTAAAAGAGGCGGTATATTACTTACTCTTATCGGCGTTGGCTCGTTGTATATGCTTAATCTCCCACGAGGCTACAGTGATGGATTCAATGGTTGGATAAAGCAAGTTATAGCATTATGCTTTACGTCATTTATGCAAACTACACTTTTCTTTACCGGGTTAATTACAATTCAAAGCGATTGGCTCATAGGTACGTGTCTTATCCTGTCTGCTACAGAAGTCCCACGTATAGCTGACAGATTCGGATTAGATACGTCTATTCGCGGAAACATGATGGCTGTATCAATGACAGCTAATACAGCATTAAGCGGCATGAGATTTATTCGTGCAGTTGCAAAGTAGGTGAAAACAATGAAAAATTACTTGTACCCAAAGAACCTCAAATCGAAAACAAAAATTCTCAAATGGCAGGCACGAGATTTTATTGTTATTGTATTTTTCTCTATAATATGTGTTACGATTCTCGCAAACACATTAAGAGCCGAGCAATTTGTTTTTTTGTTTGTGTATGCCATATTAACGATCGTGACAGAGGAAGATCGTACATTATGCAGCTATGTAACGATTGCTGCAAAGCACTTTTTGTTAGAGCAACAAAAATATCTATGGAAGTGAGGATAATATGAAAATTAAAACGAAAAAGAAAACCGTTCAACAGCTTTTAGGCCTTGAAACTTTCGGCAAATACGGTTTGATAGCCGGAAAAGCCGAGTATGTAGTTTTTTCGATACTACCGTCTAACATTGCCGTTATGTCTTTGGAATCAGTACAAATTAAGATTGAAAAATTAATGGATCTTCTTACTGCTTTTCCAAATATACAGATTTTCTGCACAGATGGCTGCGAATGTTTTGACAACAACAAAATATTTATAAGCACTCGTATAGACGACGAGGAAAATAACGCTGTTCGTGAATTGCTCACTAAAGATCTCGAACATATGGAAAGTATACAAAGCGAATTGTCGAACTCACGACAGTTTTATCTTGTATACAGATTTCGCAATCAATCTAAAGATCTCGTCGGAACGATTGTATCCCGGCTGGAAAAGTGTATGAGCGAATACGATTTTGTTTGCAAACGGCTTGAAAAATCAGATTTAAAACAATTTTTAGCTGTATATTTCGGCATATCATCATATGGTGCTGAAATTGCAGATGTGGAGGGAGCAACAAATGAAAATATGTAATAAAAAAGCGGTTGAGTTGACGCCTGAGCAGGAAGAAGAAATACGCATTCAATCATACTTTGACCGCATTACGCCGTCTGTACTCAGATTTTATCCCGATTATTATATATGCGGCAATAATTATTGCTCTGTGTGGGCAATCAGAGAATATGCGCCGAAAACGCAGGAACAGGCAATCTTGTCACATATTGCAGACCACGAAAATGTTACGCTGAAGATATATAATCGCCCGGTTTCAGCGGCTGAACAAAATCAGATTATAGAACACGCCGACAGAAAGAATAACGCTCAGAAGAACACAACGACCAAGCTTGCTGAAGCCATAGACGCTGAGAGCAATCTAAGCGATATGGTGGAAATGCTCACAGACATACGTCGAAATAATGAATCAATGGTCCATACCTCGGTGTTCATTCAATTGAAATCTTCTTCAAAGGAACGGCTGACTGAGCTTCAGGCTGATATTTCAATGGAATTGATACGTTCCAAAATCAGTTACGACAGGCTGTTATTACAGCAAAAAGAAGGATTTATTGCAACCCTTCCTTTCGGCAGAGATATGTTCGGAAACTTATTCGAACGGGTTATGCCAATTAGCTCAGCAGCTAATCTATATCCACTGAATTACAGTGGTAAAACCGACGAGAAGGGGCTGTACATCGGAAAAGATAAATACGGCAGCAGTATATGCGTTGATTTTGATGTCAGAAGTGACGATAAAACCAATTCCAACATTGTAATTCTCGGTAATGCAGGTGAAGGCAAATCTTTTCTATTAAAGCTTATCCTTACCAACCTGAGAGAATCCGGATTTGATATACTGAACATCGATCCCAATGTAGAATATGTAGAGCTGACAAATAATCTCGGCGGTGTAAATATTGATCTTATGGGCGGCAAATATACGATAAATCCTCTTGAACCCACTCCATGGGCAACTGATGATAATCAAACTATGCTTGAGGTCGAGGCATTCAGTAAAACCTCTGCACTGTCACAACATATATCATACCTCAAGGATTTTTTCCGTTGTTACAAAGATTTTTCTGACGCAGCTATAGATACGCTTGAAATAATGCTCGGAAAACTTTATGCTAAATTCAACATATTTGAAAACACCAATCTTGATAAAATACCTCACAACAAGTTTCCGTTACTCACAGACTTATATGCGGTTATCGAAGAAGAATACAATAAATGTGAAAAAGGCAAAAAAGCATTATATCGTTCCGATACACTTCAGGATCTGCTCTTAGGTTTAAATTCGTTATGCCGTGGTGCTGAAAGTAAGTATTTTAACGGTCATACTAATATAAAAGACGGCAAGATGATTAACTTTCTGATCCGTGGTATTATGGATACAAACGCAAAGCTCCGTGACACTATACTGTTCAATCTGCTGTCTTACATTCAGAACCGGTTACTTACAAAAGGACGTACTTTTGCCGGAGTTGATGAATTGCATTTATTTCTTAACAATCTGACAACAGTAAAATATCTGAGAGCCATCATGAAGCAGGATCGAAAAATGGATTCTGGTCTGATCATTGCTTCTCAAAATGTCGAGGATCTTACTTTGCCGGGAATAAAAGAATACACCAAACCTTTATTATCGATACCCACTCATCAATTCTTCTTCTATCCCGGTATAGTATCATCCGAAAACTTTATAGATACGCTTCAGCTTGATCCGGCAGAATACAAACTGATAAACAAACCGTCACGTTCACATTGTCTGTATCGTTGCGGCAATGAACGTTATTTGTTGAAAGTCATTGCGCCGCCGTACAAGGCGGCTCTTTTCGGTACTGGAGGCGGTAGATAATGGCTGTCAGTGTAATCGTCAAAGTCGGTGTAAAATTGCTCAGCACCAAAAAAGGACGGCGTTTTATTGTAGGAATAATTTGCGCTGTTTTTATGTTATTGTTTGGAATTACAGCAGCTGTGTGGTTTATCATTGCTTCGTATTTCGGATTAATCGGTAATGCCATGAGCGATGTGTTAATCAATCAGTCATGGTCTGATATTAATAAATATGTAGACAGTGCGCTTAACGATGTCAACAATACAATAAACGGAGAAATAAAAGAAACTACATACAGCTTTATGCCGGATTTTTCAATCAATCTATCAAAAGCTGTTTTGCAGCAGACGCTAGAAAAAAACAATGCTTCAACTATCCTGTTATACGACAGTTCAGATATAGAGAAATACGACAAGCTTGCCGATGAAGCTGTTACAATGTTAAAAGCCGTCAAAAGTCAGAGTGATCTCAATAAAATATTTCCGGATAAAAAATATAAATATACGGATCTCGAAAACGATACGGCGTTCTCATTGAATGACAAGAATAATTTCAAAGAGGAAACGAAAGAAATGATACAGACACTCGTTCGTAAAGGGCTGCCTGACTATAATTATATTGTGACAGAAAAAACGATTGATAACAAGAATTATAAAACACAGGTTCTGACTGTCAAATCAGGCGAAAACACAGATACAGTAAAATATACTGTCAGCGGCGCAGGCGACATTTACTTACCGCTGTTTATAGCAATGTATCACGCTAAAAACGGTGTATATGTAAAAGATATGTTGAAGAACAGCGTATCTGATTTGACAAGCGATATAGCCGAAAACACTGAATCGAGCGGAATTGCGGATTACAATGATTTTATTGCTACAGTACGTTTAGCAAATATCGATCTTTTCGGTGCCGCTGAAATAGGAAGGGCTGTTACCAATGCTATATCAAACGGCGCAATCGGTATAACACATAAGATTACCTCATATGGAAATAATCGTAATCTTACATTAACTCTCATTATGCCGTCTCAAAAAGAATGGGAAGAAATGTTCGGAGTAAGCGAAAAAGAAGATATAGTTACCGATAATCTGAAAGTAATCGAAACCATGCTTGAAAAAGCCGGCATAACGGATTTATATTTTCCTGTAGCCGCTACTGTGAAATCCGCTCTGTTTACATACTTTGAAGGTTTTTTCAATTTACCTGTAAACAGCAGTGAACTTGAAAACAGAGTTATTCTTACATCGCTTAATGCTGAGCAATTTTTTCATCATAATGGGCTATATACAGCCTATGACGGCGGTGTAACGCTTTCGCTGAAAGCTTCTGAAATTCCTGTAAGAATTGATATTTTACCGAGTGCCGATGAAGTAATACAGGACGCATTTATCTATGACGTTTATAACAGCGAAGAACACAATATAATAAAAAGCACCCCAAATTATACTTACAACTGTTCCGCTGTCGAAATTGCGTATATTATAGACGTTGACGCCTTTAAAGAACAGTATGGGTTTGAATTCCCGACTATAGTAATGACAAACGGCAATACATTTAAGGCCGGCGATACAATTACCATGCTGGTTGAATACAGCTGCATGGAGCGTATTGCTATCAGTGAAGAAGATATAGGTCACTCGCTTCGTGATATATTCGGTAACTCACAAATGATAATCGGATACTCACATAGCGGTACTCACAGTAAAGAAAAAGATGAGGGATTTGATTCAACGGGCTGGTATCATACATTCGGCAGCGAAAAGAATGTATACCATCTCGGCATAAAAGCGGCATTTGTTGATGGTGAAGTTGTCAGACAGGAATATCAGAAACCTCATACATATAACGGATTATCAGTAAAGAACACAGGCGCTAAAGTCAATCCGTTATTATGGTTTAAAGCATTCAGAACAGCCGCTTGACAAACCCTATTCAATAGGGTATAATAATAACAGTAAGGAGGTTAAATATGACTCGTGAATTCGTAATCATGCCCGAGTTTGAAAAACAGTGGTCGGCTATGGGTCTTTCTGATAAAGAATTAAGCTCTTTGCAATACGAACTTACTATAACGCCCAAAATCGGTGATGTAATAAAAGGCACAGGCGGACTTCGCAAATTTCGTTACGCTTTTGAAAACAGAGGAAAAAGCGGCAGTGTCAGGGTGTGCTATATTGATTTTGTTGTAAAAGAGCGCATTTATTTAATCACTGCATATCCTAAAAACAAGAAAGAAAATCTGAGCAAAGAAGAATGTAACGAAATCAAAAAATTGGTTAAACTATTGGAAGAAAGTTTATAAGGAGGTTTACTTATGGGACTTTATGATAGCATTACAAAAGGTCTGACAGAAGCTATTGAATACGAAAAGGGTAACGTAAGTGCTAAGAAGGTCAAAGTAACTGTCACCCCGGCTGATGACTTTTCTCCTAAGGAGATTAAAGCAGTCAGAAACAAGCTTAATATGACACAGAGAACGTTTGCGTCTGTAATCGGCGTATCTGCTAAGACTGTCGAAGCATGGGAAACAGGTACCAATAAGCCCATGAAAACTGCTTGCAGACTTATTTCGATGATAAACGCTGACCCTCAGATACTGAAAAAATGCAAGATTGTAAACAGATAAGTTTTATGATACAAATTAACCTGCGGTTGCTATCGCAGGTTTTTCTTTTGCCATTTTGCAGAAAGGACAATAATATGAAAAAAGAACAAATGAACGTTGCACTTGACCCGGCATTAAAAGCTAAAATCCGTGGTATGTATAAAAGTGATAATTGCAGTACAATGACAGAATTCGTGCAGAAAGCAGTCGAATTTTATATTGGCTATCTTGAAAGTCAGAATTCCGTTAATTTCATCGCACCCATTATAACCGATACGATTAAATCGACTGTTTACGCAACAGAACAGCGTCTTGCACGCTTATTATTCAAAGAAGCAGTTGAAACGGCAAAGCTCGCAAATATTACAGCGGCATTTCACAATTTAGATGATAACACATTAAAATCATTACATATACGCTGCGTGCAGGAAGTATCGAAAATCAACGGTATACTAACGCTCGAAGACGCAACTAAATTTCAGAATGGTGACGAATAATGCCAAAAATAATAGTTACAAGCAGATACATTGCTCCATCTGTACCAAAATCGCACCTGGAGTATTACACAAAATATATTGCTACACGTCCCGGTGTAGTGATAAATAATACTAACTCTGTCGGTATCGAACCTCAGAAGCCGTCCAATCCTAATGATCCCGTAAGTGAAAAACAAAAACAGATGATAGATCAACTTCTGCAAGATTTTAAAGATGCTAAAAAACTGTTTGAATATGAGGATTATATCAATAACCCTACGCAAGGGACGGCAAGCGATTTAATTTCAGCGGTAATAGACAGAAATGCAGATATAGTAATAGGAAAATCGGCATACACCCACTATCTAGGCGAACGCCCCGGTGTTGTAAAGGACGGTGAACACGGACTATTCTCCCAGGACGGTCAGAGTGTAGATCTGAATAAGGTAGCTCAAGAAGTAGCTGCTCACCGGGGCAACGTGTGGACGCACGTTGTATCATTGCGCCGCTCTGACGCCGAGCTTTCCGGCTATGCCTATAATGATGAACAAATAACAGCTGACGCATGGCGTTCACTTGTCCGACGGCATATTCTGACTATGGCAGAACAGACGAAAATCAAACCTGAAAATTTACAGTGGTATGCTGCTTTTCATAACAAGGAAACAAATCCTCATGTACATATTATGATTTACTCGAAAGATCCGAAAGAGGGGTATCTGACTAACAACGGGATAGAAAAAATACGCTCCGCCTTTGCAAATGATATTTATTCAGAAGAATTATCAATGCTAAACGAACATCAGACCGAATTGCGTAATCAATTGCGTTCATCGGCGGCTATGGCATTTGACAAAATAGCAGCGCAGCTCAGAGCCGGAACATTGCCGGGTCAGCAGAATTTATACGAAAATATCACGAAGCTCAAAAATATCCTTGATTCTACCAAAGGCAAAAAAGTGTACAAATTTCTCAAGCCTGAAGCTAAGGCTGTTGTTGACAGCATTACACAGCAGATTTGCAGAAACAAGGATATACAGTCATTATATGAACAATGGTGCAATTGTCAAAAAGATCGTATAGGCATTTATACTTCGAAAATTCCGGATTTCCCATCATTAGAAGAAAATCCGGAATTCAAAACGATAAAAAATCATATTATCAGAGCTGTAGCGGAAATGTCGGATATTATCGAAATCCAATCAGATAAAATTCACACTGAAAATCCGGTGTTTGAGAACATACCGTTACCTGATAACCCGCCTATTGTACATGAAAATGACGAAAATATCAAGGAAGTTATCAACAAACAAACTGCTGACACTGAAGAAAATCTCAAAGAAGAAACTGCCCCGACTATAGATCCTGCTGTCGGTGGCATTGCTATTTCTCTGTTTGGTCAGCTCACAAGGATGATGACGCAAGACTCAAATATTGATCAGTCACAATTTGTTAACCATTCTGTTGAGACAGAAATATTAAGAAAAGTACTTGAGAGAAAATTAGCTCAAGGTCAAAAAATAGAATAAGGAGTGAAAGCGCAGTGTTAAAGTTGGACTATTTCAAATTGCCTAACTATATATTTGCCGCAGATCTTACCCACAATGAATTTGCCGTTCTCGTCTATCTCATTTCACTGCACACAAATATACATAGTAAAACAGGCGATTACAAACGAGTACGACAAACAACTATTGCTCATTCCTGCGGTATAAAAACTGCGCAAACCGTATCGAGAATCATAAAATCGCTTCATGAAAAAGGTTTTATTTCTCATATAATCAAAGCATACCGTCCTGACAATCTGATAGGCACGTATACTTATGTTCTTAACACAGAAAAACTATGCGGTGAATACACACCTATAAAACGCTCTGTGTTTACAAGAAATCTTAATGCAAAACAGCTTAAAGTATATTTATACCTTTTAAAGTGCATAGATAAAAAGTTGAGGTACTGTTGGAACAGCTTCAGCGATATATCAAATGCGCTTAAAATAAAAAGAGATGATGTTATCGCCATAGTTTCTGATCTTGTCTATGAAAGATGTATCAGAAAAACGAGAAAACTCAGATATGATAACAGGAACGTATATTCTGACAACGTTTATAGCATTAAAACAGTACGTCTAATCAAAAAACGTTTAAAAAAAGAATTGCAGTTCCTAATTTGCCCTCAGAACTGCAATCACATATCAACATACAAAAATAAATTTGTACACTTGTATAATAGCACTTTATCCGAACTTTGTCAATCTATTTTTTTGAGGGTAAGGGGTAGCCCCCAAAATCGAAGTTCTATATATAAACCAGTTGTTTTATTGCGAAAATAAGTATAAGTGTTGATTCTATTCTTTATATTCCTGCTATATTAACGATACTTATAACGAAATTTTCGGTTTTATTTTTCGCTATAAGCGCACAATGATGTTATTGGATTATTCTGTATGCGGTTAAATCACTAATAAAGCGTTGCTCTTGAACTGATCAGCTTGAGTATGATCTCAGCTGCAAGGGTTTGATTCGGATTTTATTTTTCGCAATAGGCTCTGCATTCTCGGCAGGAAAACTGTCGCCGGTGGCGACAATAAAAGCAGCTTTCGACAAGTAAAGGAATGGTGATTTCAATGACTGCTGCATTTGTTCAGCTCCGTTAAGGAGCTCATGGAGGATCTTTATGCTGATAATTAAATACGGAACTACAAAAATCGAGTTACTCTATGTAGCTTGTTTTTCCTTTTTATTCCACAAGCTGTTGAAATATTATCATCAATTTATCAACAACCTCGACTGCAAATCCAAACGTTCCTGCTATCCATCTAAAATGCAAGTTAAAGAGTGCCTACAAGCACTCATACAAAAACAACGGGCAATGCCCGTTGTTTCAAAGAAGTTCACAAAAGAAAAACAACGTCATTATTGAAGACAGTGCGTCAATAGTGGCGTTGTATATTAAATGTTCTCCTAGAAACAGCAGGAGATAACAGGTCGTCAAAAACAGCGTAAGCAGAATTTTGACGGAAAATGTAGTTTGAAAATATGTGATATGTTATAATCATAAATGGAACAGCCGTATACGGTAGGTGGTTATCCTTGGTCGTCATGACGAAGGTACGCAACCCTTCGAAATTCACATTCCTAGAAGTTTTGGGAAAATAT
>ENA-ORRU01000926-ORRU01000926.1-human-gut-metagenome-genome-assembly--contig:-NODE-926-length-19762-cov-14.892272_pt1 | contig 19762 bp, 13 predicted proteins | sample MGYA00242184_ERZ509151 | MGnify/ENA primary metagenome ERZ509151 (study PRJEB26280, sample SAMEA2338667) | human gut metagenome | biome: human gut; feature: human-associated habitat; material: faeces... | reverse complement strand
ACTCCTACTCCTACTCCTACTCCTACTCCTACTCCTACTCCTACTCCTACTCCTACTCCTACTCCTCTACCCTCCCGGATTTCTCCGACACGAGCTGCGAAATGTCTCCGAACAGGCAAAAGAAAACCCCGCAACAAAAAATTGCGGGGTTTTCTTTTTTCAAATCCTTAAAACGGCTAAAAGTGAGCCATAAATTCCAAGACGATCTTGTCGTGTTCGGAAACTTTGGGCACGACACCCTTGTCGTAAAAATACATCTCATAGTTGAGCCGGATATCGGCCATAAAAGGCAATCCGAAGCTGAACGTAATACCTGCCGTGACGCGATGACGCTCCAGATCATTGACGAACAGCAGACCGTTGTCGTCGGGAATACCGTTGCTGTGATCGGACATATAGTCGTAACGGCCTGCGAACGACATCTTTTTGAAGACACGGCGCAAAGGCAGGTCATAACAGAAAAATCCGTCGAAAGCATTCACGCCCGCGAACGAATTGCGGGCATACTCCTTACGCAGATACTCGGCCTCGAAGAACCAACCGCCCAGACGGTAGGAGCACCCCACGTCGTAGAGGTGAATCCGCGTATCGGCCGGACGGGTCGTCTGGTAGCTCACCACGAAATTCATTCCCTCGGCAAAACCGAACTGCGCCTTTGCCGCATAGTTGAATTTGTCGGTCCAAAAATCCTTCTGGTCGTCGATACCCGACCCGTTGAACATGCCGACTTGCAGGTTGATCGGAACCTTTTCGCCGAATTTCCAGCCCAGAGTGGCTCCGACATCGCGGACGCTGCCCACCTGCTTGGCGATGAACGAACGGTTCGCAAAATACTGCGTATGGGGCGAACGGTGGGCATCGATGGTAAACGGCACACGCATGTATCCGATCGTGAAACCGAGGCCCTTATACAGTTTGGTTCCCAGATACGCATTGACCATCTTGATCTTACCCTCGTCCGAGAGGTCGATCTCCATACAGTAAGCCAATTTCGAATAGATCTCGCCGGCCACACCGAAGCGGGCGTTGCGAACCTGGAAACGGGCATCGCCCTCGCCGGGCTGGTACTCGAATTTGGCCCGGAGCGTTCCCAACAGGTCGATTGTCACAGGAGGAACTTTTTCCGACTCCTTCTTCGTTCCCGAAGCTGCCGATACTTCAAAACGGGTCTGCATACGAACTCCTTCGTCATCGTCATCATCATCATCATTGTCATCTCGATCGTCGCTCTTGTCACGCTTCCTGTCGTTCTCCGAGCGCTCCTCCTTTCCGACTCTCTCGTCCCGCCCGACATCCTTCCGCACTGCAGAGGTACGATCGTCGTCCTCGTCCTCATCGTCGTCCGTATCGTCCTCTTTTTCCGACTTCGAACGGTTCGTATCCTCCGGCCGAGACTCGACGACCATCTCTTCCGGATCGTCCTGCACAGGCACCGTTTCCACATCCGACCTTTCCACCGGAGGTTGCTGTGCCGATGCGGACAACGACACACTCATCGCAAGGCATAACAGAAGCCATCCGGCCACTCTGCGGGTAAAATTCTCCATAGGCAACTCTATTCTCTTTTCATCTTGTCGTCAGATACGAGACACAGGTATAATACATTGATTAAAACCCATTTAGACATCTTCGAAACATCTCGTGCTTCGCAAATATAGACAAAAACAGTGCAAATAACACTGTTTTTGTCTATCGCAGGTTCAAAATACGACTTATTACTTATTTGGTAAACTTATTACAAGCCTTCAGCAACTGACGCAACGTATCGACCAATTCCTGAGACTCTTGCAGCGTAATCAAATAGACGAGCGAAACATGCAGGCTGTTACCCTCCTCCTGCACCCGATACATCTGGGTCTTGCGCTCGGTCGAAATGGATTCGCGCAATCCTTCGGCTTCGATCAGCACATTCTCGATATCCGAATAGTCGTTCTGCTCCATCATGCGGCGAATCTCGACCATCAGGTTGAAAATCCGGGTCCGAATGGGCAGGAACTCCCGCAAATAAACTTTAGGCATCGGGTTGAAGTTATTGCCGACATGCTCCTTGCACGGCTCGCAAAGACGTTTGAGACAGTAATAAAGTTGCTCGGAAGCATTGCTCGCCGTGTGGAACCAGGTGTTCTTTTCGAGCGCCAGGTTGCGGTCGATACGGCGCATGGCGAGCATCTGCCGACGACGCACCCGCTTGAGCAGGTCTTTTTCTCCTCCGAGCGCCCGTTCAGCTTTGCGCAGGCTCTTGATATCCTCCTTCAGCAAACCGTCGGTAATCTGACGGAAGGTCGATTCGGCGAACGTTACCGATGCCATGAGCGACTCGGTCATATGCCGGCGCAACAGCGTCCACACCTCGGCCTTGTCGCGCGAAGTCATCATACCCTTGAAAACATCATCGTGCTCGGCCTTCATCTTCCGGCGGTAGCGGACATTGCTGCGAATCAGGAAAAGAATCGTCAGCGCCACGACAACGATCATCGCAATCACACCGCCGTAGTAGATGGCCAGCGCGAGCAGGAACGTCGCCACGAAAGCCGCACCGGCCGTAATGAACCAGCCGCCGATCACGGAAATCACACCCGTAATGCGGAATACGGCGCTCTCGCGGCCCCAGGCCCGGTCAGCCAGCGAAGAACCCATCGCCACCATAAAGGCCACGTAAGTAGTCGAAAGAGGCAGTTTGAGCGAGGTGCCCAATGCGATCAGCAAGCTGGCCAGCAACAGGTTGACCGCCGCACGCACCATATCGAAAGCGGCACCGTTCTCCAAAATCGCCTCGTCCTTATCGAAGCGTTTCCCGAGCCAGCGTTTCAACCCCTGGGGCATCACATTTTCGATTCCCATAGCAAGGGACGACGAAGCGCGTACGATGCTCCGGGCCAGTCCCGACGAACCGAACATTTCGTCGCCGGCATCCTGACGGGCCAGATCCACCGAGGTCTTGATAACGCCCCGGGCCTTCCGCGAAGTGGTCAGGGCGACGATCATCACCACGCCCGAAAGAGCCAGGAAGATGAAGGGCGTCCGGGCGGGCGCGTTCAGCGAATCCATCAGGAACGTTTCGGATCCGTTGCCGTTGGCGACGTAATCCATATAGGAAGAATAACCCGTCAGAGGTACGCCCACGAAGTTCACCAGGTCGTTTCCGGCGAAGGCCAGCGCCAAGGCGAAAGTTCCCAGCAGCGTGACCACCTTGAAAATATTGACCCGACACCAGTAAAGCACCTGCGAGAGAATGCAGAAGAAAACGAAACAACCAGCCACCAGATGACGGGTATAGGTCGATATCCACTCCGACAGTTCGGGTGTCATGAACGATGAATCCTTCATACCCTTGATCAGAATGAAATAGATGATCGCCGTCATCGCCACACCGCCGAACAGCGCAGCGGACCACTTCATGTGCGACTTATAATTGAAAGTAAAGATCAATCGGGCGATATATTGCACCACTACGCCGAATACGAATGCGATCGCCACCGAAAGGAAGATGGCCATGATGACCGACAAAGCCTTCTCCGTATTCAGCATGTCGGCAAAGGTAAGCCCCGTATCGTCTGCGGCCAGCTTGATCATCGCCAAAGCGAAAGTGCCTCCCAACAATTCGAAGACGATCGACACGGTAGTCGAAGTCGGCAGCCCCAGGGTATTGAAGGTGTCCAGAAGAATCACGTCGATCGCCATGACCGCCAGGCAGATACACATGATATCCTGGAAATAGAACTGTTCGGGCCTGAAAATCCCGTGCCGGGCGACATCCATCATACCGTTGCTCATGACGGCGCCGCACAGGATACCCACCGCAGCTACGCCCATGATCCACTTGAACGAAGCGGCCCGGGCGCCGACGGCCGACCCCAGGAAATTCACGGCATCGTTGCTGACACCCACCACCAGATCGAAAATCGCCAGCAGAAAGAGGAAGAGGACAATGCCTAAATAGATTGATTCCATACTTTTTTAATTGGTTTTACGCCTAAAGTTATCATTCGGGAACAAAAGTACCGGGCGGAAATGATAACGACGTTTCAAACCTGTTACAAACCCGTTACAAAATCCGGGAAATGCCTCGTTTTTATGAACCGTCTGTTACAATTCCGTGAAATTTCGATCCTTCCGGATTTGCGAAACCGTTTTATTCCCTAATTTTGACGCGTCGAATCAATACGAAGGTCATGGGGAAATACAAAATTCTGGTGGTGGACGACGAAGAGTCGCTGTGTGAAATCCTGAAATTCAACCTCGAACTCGAAGGATACGAAGTGGATGTGGCTTACAGCGCCGAACAAGCGCTGGCGATGCATCCCGAACGTTATTCGCTGCTGCTGCTCGACGTAATGATGGGAGAGATCAGCGGCTTCAAAATGGCCCGTATGCTCAAGTCCTCGCCCGAAACGGCTGCCGTGCCGATCATCTTCTGCACGGCCAAAGACACCGAAGACGACACCGTTGCGGGCTTGAACCTGGGTGCCGACGACTATATCTCCAAACCCTTCTCGATGCGCGAAGTGACGGCCCGGGTACGGAGCGTGCTGCGCCGCTCGCAAGCCCGGCAGGAGGAGGAAGCCATCTGTTTCGAAGGGCTCTGCCTCGACCTGCAGAGCAAGGTCTGCCGGGTGAACGGACAGGAGGTTCCCCTGACCAAAAAGGAGTTCGAAATCCTCACCCTGCTCCTTTCCCACCCTAGGGTGATCTTCTCGCGCGAACAGATCCTCGCCCGGGTCTGGAACAACGAAGTGATCGTCCTGGACCGCACGATCGACGTAAACATCACGCGCCTGCGCAAGAAAATCGGGCCCTACGGCTCGCATCTGGTGACCCGCCTGGGCTACGGCTATGGATTTGAAAAGTAAACACTCCTATCAGACGCAATCGTTCCTCTGGCTGCTGGGCTTCTCGTGGCTGCTCATCGTCTGCTTCGTCGGCTTCCAATACCACCGGGAGAAGGAGCTGCGCACGGAGCTGCTCGATTCGCAGTTGCAGATCATCAACGCCCAACTGGAAGAGGCTTTGAGCAATGCACGCACTCCCCACGACTTTTTCGATGCGCACTCCGACTTCTTCGAGGGGCTGCGCATCACCCTGATCGACCTGGACGGTACGGTCGTCTATGACTCCGAAGAACCCCCGGCCGAGATGTCGAACCACCTCGACCGGCCGGAAGTGGCGGCCGCCCTCACCGACGGTCACGGCTATACGATCCGCCGCCAGTCGGAGAACAACGGGCGCACCTACTTCTACTCCGCCTCCCGCATCGGCGACCGGATCGTCCGCTCGTCGCTGCCCTACACCGTGTCGTTGTCGCAGGTGCTGAACGCCGACCGCAACTTTCTGTGGTTCATGGGTTCAGTCACCCTGCTGCTGTGTCTGGTCGGCTACTACGTGGTCCGCCAGTTCACGAAAAACATGGTTCAAATGGAGGCGACCCTCGCAGAGCGCGACCGCGAACATGCCGCCGCACTGCACGAGGAGCAGGAAAAAATCCGCATCAAGCGGCAATTGACCAACAATATCAACCATGAGTTGAAAACCCCCGTAAGTTCCATCCACGGCTACCTCGAAACCCTCATCGCCAATCCGCATATCGACGCAGCGACGCAGCGGGCCTTCCTCGAAAAGTGTTTCACCCAGTCCGAACGGCTCCGGCAACTGTTGCAGGACGTATCGTCGATCACCCGGCTGGACGAAGGAGGACAGATGATCGACCGTACCGAAGTGGACCTCCGCGCCCTGATCGGCGAAGTGATAACCGACACGGCCCCGGAAAGCGCCCGACGCGGATTTACGGTACACTGGACATGCGACCGTCCCCTGACGGTCGAGGGCAACGAAGGATTGCTCTACTCCGTTTTCCGCAACCTGACGGACAACGCCCTCAACTACTCGGGCGGCAACCGGATCGACATCGCCCTGACGGACGAAACGGACGACCGCTACGAATTTTCATTCTCGGACAACGGCACGGGCGTCAATCCCGAACACCTGCCCTACCTCTTCGAACGTTTCTACCGGATCGACAAGGGGCGTTCGCGCCGGGCGGGAGGCACCGGACTCGGCCTGGCGATCGTACGCAACGCCATACTTTTCCACGGCGGCCGAATCGAAGTGGCGAACCGCCCGGAAGGGGGACTCGTGTTCCGGTTCTCGATCGCCAAGAAGGGGGAGGCGAAGAGATAGCCGTTCCCCTTCGAAATCCCTTGCAGGCAGTTTCAACCCACAAAGGCCCGGTTCCCGCACGGATTCAAGCCCTGAAACTGTGCCGCGCAGAACTTCCGAAAGCCCCTCCGGAGAAAACGGCATAGCGTAAGTCGAAATCACACAAAGGACATATCGCCGAAGACAACAGTCCGAAGCACCCTGCCGCATGCACTTTCCAGATAGAATCCCCTGCCGCCCGATCGGGCGGCAGGGGATTCTATTCTGTCGAAACGGGGCATCAGTGCGCTTCGAGCCAATTGTCGCCCACGCCGCAGTCCACCACCAGCCGCACGCGCAGCGCAGCGGCGGACTCCATGGCCTCGGTAACGATGGCGATGACGCGCTCCTGCTCCGAACGAAGCATATCGACCACCAACTCGTCGTGCACCTGCAGGATCACCTTCGAGCGGATACCCTCCTCGCGGAAACGGCGGCTCACGCGGATCATGGCGATCTTCATGATGTCGGCGGCGCTTCCCTGAATCGGGGCGTTCACGGCGTTGCGCTCGGCCAGGCCGCGGGCCACGGCGTTGCGCGAAGCGATGTCGTTCAGGTAGCGGCGGCGGCCGAAGATCGTCGAAACATAGCCGTCGCGCTTGGCCTCTTCCACCACCCGGTCCATGTACTCCTTGACCTTGGGATAGGAGGCGAAATAACCTTCGATGATCTCCTTGGCCTCCTTGCGGGGAATGTCAAGCCGCTGGCTCAGGCCGAAAGCCGAAATTCCGTAAATAATACCGAAATTGGCGGTCTTGGCCTTGCGGCGTTCGTCGCTGTCCACCTCGGCCACCTCTTTGCCGAAAAGCCGTGCGGCGGTGGCCGCATGTACGTCCTCGCCGTGTTCGAAAGCCGCGATCAGCGACTCGTCACCGCTCAAGTGGGCCATCAGGCGCAGTTCCACCTGACTGTAATCGGCCGAAAGCAGCAGGTGCTCGTCGTCCGAAGGGATGAACGCCTTCCGGATCCGGCGTCCCAACTCGTCCCGCACGGGAATATTTTGCAGGTTGGGATTGGTCGAGGAGAGCCGTCCGGTAGCTGTCACGGCCTGGTTGAAGGAAGTATGGATCTTGCCCGTCGCCGGATTGACCAGTAGAGGCAACGCCTCCACATAGGTCGAAAGCAGCTTCTTCACGCCCCGGTATTCGAGAATTTTATCGACGATCTCGTATTTGTGGGCGAAGGTCTGCAAGTACTCCTCCTCGGTCGAAAACTGTTTGGTCCGAGTCATCTTGGGCTTCTCCGCGATGCGGAGCTTCCCGAAGAGCACCTCGCCCAACTGCCGCGCCGAATTGACGTTGAGCGACGGCTCGTCCGCCAAACGGCGGATCTCACTCTCCAGATCGTTGAGGGTTTTATTGAGTTCGACGGCATACTCGGCCAGCGCCTCCGAATCGATCCGCACCCCGGCCGTCTCGATCTCGGCCAGCACAGCGATCATCGGCTCCTCGACCTCGAGGTAAAGCCCTCCGAGTCCGAGTTGTTCGACCTGCGGCCACAGCACCTGTTTCAAACGCAGCGTCACGTCGGCATCCTCGGCGGCGTATTCGGCCACCCGCTCCAGCGAAATCATGTCCATAGTCAGCTGCCGGGCTCCCTTGCCGATGAGCGAAGTGATCGAAATCGGCCGGTAATTGAGGTAGCGCATCGCCAGCGCATCCATGTTGTGACGCGACTCGGGATCGAGCAGGTAATGGAGGATCATCGTATCGTAAAGCCGGCCGCGAATCTCGACCCCCAGGCGAGCGAGCACCATCAGGTCGAACTTGATGTTCTGCCCGATCTTGGCGATCTTTTCGTCGGCGAACAGCGGCCGGATAAGGGCCGCATATTCGGCCGTATTGGATTCATTGAACGGAATATACCACGCCTCGTAAGGACGTACCGCGAGCGAAAGCCCCACGATCCGGTCGTTGAAAATGTCGAATCCCGTCGTTTCGGTATCGAAACAAAACTCCGGACAGGCCGCCACTTCGCGCAGAACAGCCTCCAGCTCCTGCGCATTGCGCACGATCGTATAGGCGTGGGGTGTGGTTTGCGCCGTGGCGAACTCCTCGCTTTCCGCCGTCTGTTCATCGGACGGCGCCGATCCCCGGTCGGATGCCGGGGATTCCCCAGAATCGGCTGCGGGGGCGAACAGATCTCCCTGCCCCGCCAGCGCAGCTTTTTTAGCGGCTGCGGACTTCGCACGCGCCACCTCCGCCAACTGGGTCTGGGCCGCCTGACGGGGCCCTTCGGGCAGCGGTTCGGCAGGAGCTAGGTTCGTCAGATCGTTCAGGAATATCCGGAAATCCAGCTCGGCGAAAAGGGCCTTCAGCTCGTCGATCCTGGGGGCGCACACCGTCAAATCTTCCTCCCGAAAGTCGATCGGCACGTCCAGGCAGATGGTCGTCAGCCGCTTGGCCAACAGGAGTTTGTCGCCCCACTCGGCGATCTTCTCACCCTGCCGGCCCTTGATCCGATCGGCGTTTTGCAGGATATTTTCCACCGTCCCCCACTCCTGCACCAGCTTGCAGGCGGTTTTTTCCCCGATGCCCGGCACGCCGGGAATGTTGTCCGAAGCATCGCCCCACAACGCCAGGATGTCGCGTACCAACTGCGGATTCTCGATGCCGTATTTCTCGCGGATCGCCTCCCGGCCGACGATTTCGATACCGTCGTTGCCTTTCTGTTTGTAGATCTTACAGTTGTCGCAAACCAACTGTCCGTAGTCCTTGTCGGGCGTAACCATGAAAACGTCGTAACCCGCCTCGACGCCCTTGTATGCAAGCGTGCCGATCACATCGTCGGCCTCGTAACCGGGCACCTCCAGCACCGGAATACACATCGCCTCGACGATCCGCTTGACATAAGGCACCGACAACAGGATATCCTCCGGCGTTTCGGCACGGTTGGCCTTGTATTCGGGGAAAATTTCGCGGCGGAAACTGCCGCCTTTCGGGTCGAACGCGACGCCCAGCAGGTCGGGATGTTCCCGTTTCTGGATGTCGCGCAGAAATTTCGTGAAACCGAACACCACCGAGGTATTCATCCCCGCACGATTGCGCATGGGACGTCCCATGAACGCATAATAATACTTGAAAATCAATGCATAGGCATCGACAAGAAAGAGTTTTTTCATCGGATTCTATCGGTTATCCTCGGCCATCCACTCGGCGAACGAAGTCGCCGTTTCGTGCAGACGCAGGGCGTGGAGCTTGACATGGGACGGCAGGTCGGCTTCGATGCGGGCGGCGAAATCCGCGAGCATATTCTCGCACGTAGGCTGATAATCGACCAGCACGATGCGGCCGAAGCGACAGCCGATCTGTTCCGCTACACGGGTGCTTTCGGCCGTGCGGCGCATGACGAAAGCGTGGTCGAGGCGGGAGAGGATCTGTTCGTTCACAATCCGTTTCAGCTCTCCGAAATCCATCACCATGCCGAACTTGGGATTCGACTCGTCGGCGCAAGGCGTCCCCTTGACCGTCACGAACAGGCGGTAGGAGTGGCCGTGAATCTCGCGGCAAAGGCCGTCGTAACCCTCCAGCGCATGAGCCGCCTCGAATGTAAACTCCTTGGTAAGACGAATGATCGTCGGTTTTTTCTCATTTTCCATAGCCTCTGCAAGGTAGTCACAATTTTCGGGATTCGCAAGGATGCAGGACCCGGGAGCCATAAAAAACGGGACGCACCCGCAGGCACGTCCCGTCGTTTCCTATTCCCGTCCTCTTTTCAACGCTCCGCAGCCCGGATGAAATCGATGCTCACCTGGCGTTGGAAAGCCTCGTTGAGCGAAATGAAGGTCTGGGTGGTCGAAATGCCCTGGATACGCAGAATTCCGTCGAAAATGGTTTTCATCAGGTGTTCGTTGTCCAGGCAGTAGAGTTTTACCAGAATGTTGAAATTTCCGGTGATGAAGTGGCACTCCACGATTTCGGGAATCTCCTTGAGTTTCTCCATCGTCTGCATCATATACATCGGATCCTGCACGCAAATACCGATCAGAGCGCATACGTCGAAACCCAGCATCTTGGGGTCCACGATCAGGCGGCTTCCCAGGATCACCCCCGAATCGTGCAACTTGCGGATACGCTGGTGAATGGCCGCACCCGAAATCCCGCACTCGCGTGCGATCTCGAGGAACGGCATGCGTGCATTCCGGACGAGGTACTGGAGAATCTTCCCGTCGATAGCGTCCAAAGTTGCCTTAGACATGGAAAAACTCGTTTTAGTCGGTTGTAAACTTATTTGATTACGTTCATCTCCTTACCGATCTTCACGAACGCTGCGATGCAACGGTCGAGCTGCTCGGTGGTGTGGCCGGCCGAAACCTGCACGCGGATACGGGCCTGTCCCTTCGGCACCACGGGATAGTAGAAGCCGGTCACGAAGATACCCTCGTCCTGCAGACGGGCGGCGAAATCCTGCGACAGTTTGGCATCGTAGAGCATCACGGCGCAGATAGCCGACTGCGTAGGCTTGATGTCGAAGCCGGCGGCCATCATACCCTTGCGGAAATGCTCGACGTTCTTCACGAGCTTGTCGTGCAGCGCATCGCTCTCGCCGAGCATCTTGAACATCTCGATCGAAGCACCCACTACGGCAGGGGGCAGCGAGTTCGAGAAGAGGTACGGGCGCGAACGCTGGCGCAGCATGTCGATAATCTCCTTGCGGCCGGTGGTGAAACCGCCTACCGCGCCGCCGAAGGCTTTGCCCAGCGTACCGGTCAGGATATCGACCTGTCCGCGCAGGTTGTAGAGTTCGGTGATACCGCGACCGGTCTTGCCCAGCACGCCTGCCGAGTGGCACTCATCGACCATCACCAGCGCATCGTATTTCTCGGCCAGCTTGCAGATCTCATCCAGCGGAGCGGCGTTGCCGTCCATCGAGAAGACGCCGTCGGTTACGATGATGCGGAAACGCTGTGCCTGGGCTTTCTTGAGGCAATCCTCCAGCTCGGCCATGTCGGCGTTGGCGTAACGGTAGCGAACGGCCTTGCACAGACGCACGCCGTCGATGATCGACGCGTGGTTGAGCGAATCGGAGATGATCGCATCCTGCTCGGTAAACAGAGGTTCGAACACGCCGCCGTTGGCGTCGAAGCAAGCGGCATAGAGAATCGTGTCTTCGGTACCGAAATAGTCGGCGATCGCCTTCTCGAGCTGCTTGTGCATATCCTGGCAACCGCAGATGAAACGCACGGACGACATGCCGTAGCCGCGTGCATCCATCGCCTTCTTCGCCGCTTCGATCAGACGCGGATTGTCCGACAGACCGAGGTAGTTGTTCGCACAGAAATTCAGCACCTGACGTCCGCCGACCGTGATCTCGGCACGCTGCGGGGATTCGATGATGCGTTCGTTCTTGTAGAGCCCTGCCGCTTTGATTTCGGCCAGCTCATGCTCCAAATGTTCTTTAATTTTACCGTACATATTGTTAGATTTTGTGACGTTCGAGGGGTGTTTTACTATCAAACTATCAGCAAAGATAGTTGTTTTTTATAAAAATGATACCTGTCGTCGAATTTTTTATCCGATCGCCGCCGGACCCCGGACCCTCCCCGACGGCAACCCCTGCAAATCCCGGGCCCCGCAAGGCGGTATCCGGCAAAATCCGGCCCGGATTCCGCAAGCTTGCGACCGGTCGCCGAAGTCGTCCGCGAACGAAAACGGAATAAACGGACAACCCGCTATGTTCCACCGAAAACATAGCGCCGGCACGAGGCAAAAGTACAAATTCCGGCATCGGAAAGCGATCCGCAGGATCGTTTCCCGCCCCCGCAATCTCAAATTCCCCGGCGGACACGACGCATTTACAAACTATTTTGCTAAATTTGTCACGTTATAGCCGGTTGTGGAACCAGCACGTTCAACCATTAAATATTTCGAATTATGTTCAAAATCGATTCTTACGATTTCAAAGGCAAGCGGGCGATTATCCGCGTGGACTTCAACGTCCCCCTCGACGACAAGGGCCAGGTAACGGACGACACCCGCATCCGGGCGGCGATCCCCACGATCCGCAAGGTACTCGACGCGGGCGGCTCGGTAATCCTGATGTCGCATCTGGGACGGCCCAAGAAGAACAACGATATGAAATATTCGCTCGGACAGATCGTACCCGCGATCGAAAAGCTGCTGGGCAAACCCGTGATTTTCGCCGGCGACTGCATGGGAGAAAAAGCGGCCGAAACAGCCCGAAACCTCAAGCCCGGCGAGGTGATGCTGCTCGAAAACCTGCGTTTCTACGCCGAGGAGGAGGGCAAGCCCCGCGGACTCGCCGAAGATGCTTCGGAAGAGGAGAAGGCCGCAGCCAAAAAAGCGGTCAAAGCCTCGCAGAAAGAGTTCGTCGAGCGGCTGGCTTCGTATGCCGACTGCTACATCAACGACGCTTTCGGCACCGCGCACCGCGCACACGCCTCGACAGCCCTGATCGCCGATAAATTCCCCCACGACAAGATGTTCGGCTACGTGATGGAGAACGAATTGCAGGCGGTCGATCGTCTGATGCTGAACCCCCGGCGCCCGTTCGCGGCGATCATCGGCGGGTCGAAAGTTTCGACCAAGATCTCGATCCTCGAAAACCTGATGGAGAAGGTCGATTCGATCGTCATCGGCGGCGGTATGTCCTACACCTTCGCAGCGGCGCAGGGCGGCAAAGTCGGCAACTCGCTCTGCGAGCCCGAGATGTTCCCCACGGCACTCGAAATCGTGAAGAAAGCCGAGGAGCGCGGCGTGAAGCTGGTATTCTCGCCCGATGCGCTGATCGCCGACAAATTCGCCGAGGACGCCGATACGCGCCAGGCTCCGGTGAACGACATCCCCGACGGCTGGATGGGTCTCGACATCGGCGAGGAGGGCAAGAAGACTTTCCGCGAACACATCCTGGGCTGCAAGACGATCCTGTGGAACGGCCCCGTAGGTGTTTTCGAGATGGACAAGTTCGCTACCGGCTCGAAAGCCGTGGCCGAAGCGATCGCCGAAGCCACTTCGAAAGGAGCCTTCTCGCTCATCGGCGGCGGCGATTCGGTGGCCTGCATCAACAAGTTCGGCCTGGCCGACAAGGTGAGCTACGTCTCGACGGGCGGCGGTGCACTGCTCGAATACATCGAAGGCAAGGAGCTGCCGGGTGTGGCGGCCATCCGCAAATAAGCCGGGTACGAACGGAGCGCGGTCCCGTCGAACCGTTCTCCGTACTGAATCGAAAACAGACAGAAACCTTAAAATATTTTAGAGTAAACAACCAATGAAAAAAATTCTTTTCGCTGCAACCGTTCTTTGTATGATGGGCTGCCAAAACAAACCGACCAACTCGACGCCGGCACTCGATCCGTCCAACATGGACACTTCGGTCGCCCCCAACGAGAGTTTCTACCAGTACGCTACGGGCGGCTGGCAGGCTAAAAATCCGCTCAAGCCCGAACATTCGAGCTACAACATGTTCAACGTGTTGAACGACAACAACGAAATCCGCATCAACGAGCTCTTCACCCAGATGACCAAGGAGAACCCTGCGAAGGGCACGGTCAACCAGAAGATCGCCGACCTCTACAAGCTGGGCCTCGACTCGGTACGCCTGAACCAGGAGGGCGCCGCTCCCATCCGGGCCGAATTGGAAACGATCCTGTCTCTGGACGACAAGAAACAACTCACTCCGATCCTGTCCGTGATGCAGATGACTTCGAGCTCGCCCCTGTTCAGCTTCGGTCCCGAGGCCGATCTGAAGGACAGCAAAGTCAATGCCCTCTACATCGGACAGTCGGGCATCGGCATGGGCGACCGCGACTACTACCTCGACGCCGAGAACGAGTCGATCCGCGAAGCCTACAAAACTTATCTGAACCGGCTCTTCACGCTGGCCGGGCTCGAAGAGTCCCAGGTAAGCAAAGCGACCGACGCCGTGATGCGCATCGAAACCGAACTGGCCAAGAACATGCGTTCGAACGTCGAACTGCGCGACTTGCAGCGCATGTACAACCCGATGGCGACCGCCGATCTGAAAAAGAACTACGACGCTATCGACTGGAAGTATCTCTTCGACTTTGCCAAAATCAATCCGGAGCGTGTGATCGTCTGCCAGCCCGAATACATGGAGGCGTTGGACAAGCTGATCGAAATTACTCCGATCGAGGACCTGCGCTACTACCTGGCATCGCAATACCTCAACGCCGCAGCGCCCTACCTGGACGATAACTTCTACGCCGCATCGTTCGACTTCTACGGCCGCACGATGTCGGGCAAACAGGAGCCCCGCCCCCGCTGGAAGCGTGCCATGGCCATTCCCAACAGCGCCCTGGGCGAGGCCGTAGGCGAAATGTACGTCGAGAAGTTCTTCCCCGCCGAAGACAAGGCCCGCATGATGACCCTGGTGGAGAACCTCCGCACGGCCCTCGGCCAGCACATCGATCAGCTCGACTGGATGAGCGACTCGACCAAGATGCGTGCCCGCGAGAAACTCGCCGCTTTCCACGTGAAGATCGGCTACCCCGATAAATGGAAGGACTACTCCACGCTCGAAATCGACCCGACCCTCTCCTACTGGGAGAATATCCAGCGTGCCAGCGAGTGGGCGACCCGCGATCAACTCGCCAAAGTCGGCAAGGCGGTAGATCCCGAGGAGTGGCTCATGACTCCCCAGACGGTCAATGCCTATTACAACCCGACCACCAATGAAATTTGCTTCCCGGCAGCAATCCTCCAGCCGCCGTTCTTCAACCCGGCAGCCGACGACGCGGTGAACTACGGCGCTATCGGCGTAGTGATCGGCCACGAAATGACGCACGGATTCGACGATCAAGGCCGTCAGTTCGACAAAGACGGCAACATGAACAACTGGTGGACCGATGCCGATGCCGAAGCCTTCAAACAGAAGACCGACATTCTGGTCAAGCAGTTCGACGCGATCGAGGTGCTGCCCGCACGCGGCGACCAGCCGGCCGTCTTCGCCAACGGTTCGCTCTGCCTGGGCGAGAATATCGCCGATCAGGGCGGTCTGCGCGTGGCTTACACGGCACTCATGAACACACTGAACGGCACCGAACCCGAGCCGATCGACGGACTTACGCCGGCCCAGCGTTTCTACTTGAGCTACGCGACCGTCTGGGCACAGAACATCCGCGACGAGGAGATCGCCCGTCTGACCAAACTCGACGTACACTCGCTCGGTCAATGGCGCGTGGACGCTACGCTGCGCAACCTCCAGGATTTCTTCGATGCCTTCAACATCACCGACGGCAAGATGTATATGCCGGTCGAGGAGCGCGTGATTATCTGGTAACGGCACGCTCCGTTCAATAAGAAATCCCCTGCCGACGTTTCGGCAGGGGATTCTTTTATCCACAATAAAAAAGGCTGTCACCGAGGGTGACAGCCTTTTATCAGTTCTTTCGTTCAGGTCTTATTTCCCGGAAACCTCGATCCGTTCGGTACTTTTGTACGTTCTTCCCAAAATGGTTTGCCGGTATTTCTCCACCTTGTCCTTTCCAATGGTCATCGTCGAGGCACCGGTCGCCTCCTTATATTGGCCGTCGGTAGTTGTATAGGAAACGCCCGAGCCGAGTCCCACGCGGTAGGCGGCTTGTTCCGCAACCTCTTCCTTAGCCGTCAGTACCAGTTCGACAGTCGCCTCGAAAGGAACCTTCGCTCCTTTGACAGAAATGCTCCAGGGCAGCGAAGCGACATCCGCCGTCACGGTCTTTCCGACGGCATCGGTGTACTTCGCCTGCATATCGAAGAGCTGCGGCATATCCTCTCCTCCGAAAACTTCATAATCTACATCGGCAGTCACCTCCGCAGGCGGTACGGCAGGGCCGTTTCCGCCGTTGCCATTCGTTTCGTCGTCGTTGCACGATGCCAGCAGAACCGCTGAACAAAGCAGCATCCATCCGATTTTTCTGTGTAACATAAGTCAATAAATTTATCGATTAATAATAAGGTGCGAAATGAATACCGAAGAACCGATAGCGGAAACCCGTCGCCCGCATCCGCACCGCAAACTCGCCACGAATACCGCGAATGTCGGCAAACGATCCTCCGCCCGTCAAATTCCCGGCAAAAATAAGGACTTCGGCCCGAAATCCGATGGAAACGGTTCTTTTGTTTCGAACCGGCAACAAGCGGCACCAGTCGATTCAACAGACTCCGGACAGGGATCACGAAAAGGTCCCGGCCGTCTTGCGACAACCGGGACCCGCGATCAAAAAATCTATTTATGAAAAAACCTTTCTGTATTTACCTCCTGCAAAAAGGGTGCCCGGAAAAATAAAATCCGGCCGGCCCCGCAGCGTGCCCGCTAATATTTGTAGCGGATCCACTTGTAAAGCTCCTTGAAGGTAGGTTTCTTGCCGTACATGAAGATACCCACGCGGTAAATCTTCGCCGCGAGCCATACCATAGCCATAAACGTAGCGTAGAGCACCGCGAGCGACACGACGATCTCCCAGGTCGGAATACCGCACGGGATGCGGGCCATCATCACCACGGGCGAGGTGAAAGGAATCATCGAACACCAGAAGACCAGCGGCGAATTGGGGTCCTTCATCACCACCATCATCACGAAGATACTCAGGATGATCGGCAGCATGATCGGGGTCTGCAACTGCTGTGCGTCCTGCACGTTATCGACAGCCGAACCGACGGCAGCGAACATCGCCGAATAGAGCAGGTAACCACCGATCACGTAGAGCAGCAGATAGGCGAAAATCTGGAAGACATATCCGAAATCGGTCGCCGTGGCGAGCGTCTGCACCATCTCCATATCGACGCCCGCCGCCGTCGGATCGAGCGTCCCGGCACGCATCGCCTCGACACTTCCCATCATCTCGGCAGGGATCAGGTGCGGCATGACGAGCGCACCCACGCCGCACACCAGCACGCCCCAGATGAGCACCTGCACCACCGCGACGGAAGCGATACCCAGGATCTTGCCCAGCATCAGCCGGAAGGGGCTGATCGAAGAGACGACCACTTCGAGCACCCGGTTGTTCTTCTCCTCGATGACCGACTGCATGACCATCGCGCCGTAAATCATCAGGAACATGTAGAGGATCATACCGAGCACCAGCCCCACGACGGTCGATACGGCCGACGAATTGGCCTGCTTGTCGCTGCCGTCGTCCTGCATCTGGTCGTTGCGGAAGACCTGCATATAGACCGTAGTCTTCACCTCGTCGAGAATCTGCGACAGATTTTCGATGTTATAGTCCTTGAGTTTCTCCTTCTCGATGATGTCGGCGATCTGCCCCGACACACTCTCCTCGACCAACATCGCCGAGGAGCCGTTGGTATAGAGTTTCACGTTGCCGGGATTGGTCATTATGTCCCTGCCGATCCAGAGTATGCCGAAACGGTCGGTATGCTCTCTGCGAGCCTCGTCGAGCGTCAGGTCGGTCGGCTCATAGACCACCTCCTCGCTGCTCTCGAGCCGGGGAGCGATCACACCGCTCTCGTCGATCACGGAAATATGCCGGGTTTCCCCCTGGGAATAGCGCATGATGAGCGCCGGGGCCACCATCAGACCGATCATCAGCACCGGCATAAGAATCGTGGTCACGATGAACGACTTCTTGCGCACCCGTTCGTTGAATTCCCGGGTAATGATAATTCCTATCTTCGAATTTGCCATGGCTTTCTACTTTTACTTGTTCGTTTTCTTCCGATTACTCCGCGTTGAGGGTTCCCCCGACGGCCCGGATGAAGATGTCGTTCATCGACGGGATGATCTCCGTGAAGGAGCGCAGCTCCACCGCATCGTTGATTCGGGCGATCACCTCCCGCACGTCGGCATCCCGCTCCACATGCAGCTTGAGCGACGAATAGGCCGCCCCGAACTCCGGCTCGGGCTGTTCGAGCACCTCGCAGCGACCTTCGAGCACACCGCGCAGCGTTTCCGCATCGCCCCGATAGGCTACCTGGAAAATGTTGTTGCCGTGCCTGCGCCGGATCTCGTCCACACGACCCGTAAGAATGTTGCGCGACTTGTTGATAAGCGTGATATGGTCGCAGATCTCCTCGACGGACGACATGTTGTGCGTCGAGAAGATGATCGTGGAGCCCTTGTCGCGCAGGGCGAGGATCTCCTCCTTCAGGAGGTTGGCATTGATCGGGTCGAAACCCGAGAAAGGCTCGTCGAAGATCAGCAGTTCGGGTTCGTGCAGCACCGTGACGATGAACTGTACCTTCTGCGCCATTCCCTTCGACAGCTCCTCGACGCGACGGTTCCACCACGACGCGATGTCGAACCGGTCGAACCACACCCGCAGGCGGCGCACGGCCTCGGCACGCGACAGCCCTTTGAGCCGTGCGAAAAAGAGCGCCTGCTCGCCCACCTTCATCTTCTTGTAGAGGCCGCGCTCCTCAGGCAGGTAACCGATGCGCTGCACGTCGGCGGACGCGAGAGGCCGTCCGTCGAAGAGCACCCGCCCTTCGTCGGGCGCCGTAATGCGGTTGACGATGCGGATGAGCGTCGTCTTTCCCGCACCGTTGGGCCCCAGCAGTCCGTAGACCGAACCGCGCGGGATGTCGAGCGACACGTCGTCGAGCGCCGTATGGCCGGAGTAGTGTTTCGAAACATGTTCGACCCGCAATAAAAAATCCTCCATTTGGCGATAAATTTCGACAAATATAGCGAAAATCGCCGAATATCGACCGCATACGCAGCGCGACATCCGCTCCGACACGAAAAAAAATGCGACTATCGATCGCACGGCCGAAAAATGCACGAATGCATCGATTCGGCGGCGATGGCATCGAATCGGCGACAAATCATCGTCCGAATCCCACAACCGGCCTATAATCCGACATTTCAGGCCGATACGATTCGGAAGAAAAATTGCGCGGAGATTTGCTCTTTTTAAAACGAAAACGTATTTTTGGAGACAACAAATAAAATGTTCCACTCTTAAAATTCTCTCTCATGATTAAAAAACGGACATGGATGGCAATCCTTGCCACAGTCGTGCTCCTCGCAGGCGTAGGTTGCGGCGATTCGCCCGAAGAGATCGATCCCGACAAGGGGGGGGGGGGAACCGAACAGGAGGGCCCTGAAAAGCCCGAACCCGAGAAACCTGAACCCGCACCGGCATTCGTGCTTATGCTCTCCGAGGCCGAAGCCATGAATTTCCGCATCTCCGTCGAGCCCGATGACTCTCAACGCAACTACTTCGTCGGCATCACCACACGCGCCGATTTCGACCGTTTAAAAACTGCACAGGCCGTAGCCGAGACCTTGGTCGAACTCGAAAAAGGATACGGCACAATCGACTGGACCACCCCCGACGATCAGCTCATCTACCGCGGCAACAAGACGATCGATGCCGGCAGGATATGGAGCCTCAAACCGAAGAGCGACTATGCCGTGGTGGTATTCGGCGTTGGTGCCGAAGGTGCAATTACGACCGACGTTTTTCATGATTTCATCTCCACGACTGCCGTCATGCCCTCCCAAAACAGACTCTCCGTCAGCGTTGCCCCCGAATCCGCCAACGTCTCGGTGACGACCACCAATGCCGATCCCTACTTTCTGGACTGCATCGCCACCTCGCGCATCGAAGGATACCCGACTGACAAACTGGCCGAGTTTCTCATCGGCA
>ENA-ORRU01000924-ORRU01000924.1-human-gut-metagenome-genome-assembly--contig:-NODE-924-length-19828-cov-3.011177_pt1 | contig 19828 bp, 11 predicted proteins | sample MGYA00242184_ERZ509151 | MGnify/ENA primary metagenome ERZ509151 (study PRJEB26280, sample SAMEA2338667) | human gut metagenome | biome: human gut; feature: human-associated habitat; material: faeces... | reverse complement strand
GGTTATCTGGGAGAAAAATCAAGATCACTATGCGAAAAGTAATCGGTATCGGAGAAACAATCCTCGACATCATCTTTCGAGGCGACCAGCCTTCCGCAGCCGTACCGGGAGGCTCTGTATTCAACGGCATCGTATCCCTGGCACGAATGGGAGTCCAAGTGGGATTCATCAGCGAAACGGGAAATGACCACGTAGGGAATATCATCCTGCAATTTATGCGCGAGAATCATATCCCGACTGATCATGTGAACGTGTTCCCTGACGGCAAGTCGCCTGTGTCGCTGGCTTTCCTCAACGAAAAGAGTGACGCCGAGTATATCTTTTATAAAGATTACCCCAAGCAACGTCTGGATGTTCTGTTCCCCAAACTGGAAGAGGATGATATTGTCATGGTAGGCTCTTACTATGCACTGAATCCTGTACTCCGGGAAAAGATACTGGAACTGCTTGATCAGGCACGGGACAAAAAGGCAATTATCTATTATGACCCGAACTTCCGTTCCTCTCATAAGAACGAAGCAATGAAACTTGCTCCTACAATCATCGAGAATCTGGAGTATGCGGATATTGTACGCGGATCACTGGAGGACTTCTTCTATATGTACGGAATGCAGGATGCAGACAAAATCTATAAGGACAAGATCAAGTTCTATTGTCCCCGATTTATCTGCACGGCAGGCGGCGATAAAGTATCGCTCCGTACCAATCAAGTGAGCAAAGAATATCCGATAGAGCCGTTGGATGCAGTCAGCACCATCGGAGCCGGAGATAACTTCAATGCCGGATTGATCTACGGGCTGCTCAAATACGATGTCCGCTACCGTGACCTGAACAATCTGAACGAGGAAATATGGGACAAAGTCATTCAGTGCGGAAAAGACTTTGCAGCAGAAGTCTGTCGCAGCTTCAGCAATTCGGTTCCGGTAGAGTTTGCCCGAAATTATACCAAATAGGCTGTTTACGGGTACTCTCCTACCCGTAAATTACTATTAACTTTGGCTAATTATCGCAAAGGAATGATCACATCTGCGGGTAATTCTTATCTTTGCAGTACATGATTCACTCAGACAAAGAAACTATGTACAAGAACCTGTTAAGCTGGCTTACCATCCTACTGGTGCTCCCGTCCTGTTCCGGCACCTCTCCTACTATTTCTGTGGTATGCGAGGAGAATAATGTGGGCAACTGCATTATCAAATGGGAAACAGCCCCGATACTGAAAGGACAGGTAAAGATATATGCTTCTACCGCCCCCGACTTTATCCCGGAAGACAACCCTGTGGATATCATCAACATTTCCAAAGGAAAGAAAACAATCGTCACCGATGATCCCAGTCAACGGTACTACTATCTGATGGTATTCAACAACAAATACCGGGTCAAGGTAGCGGCACGCAACGTTAATATCCCCGGTATACAGAACTTCCGTGACCTGGGAGGGTACAAATCCAGCGAAACAGGAAAAGTAACCCGCTGGGGAATGTTATATCGTTCCGCACAGATTGACAGTATTCCTTTCTGCTCTCGCCGGGAACTGAAGAACATGGGCATACGGACCATTATCGACATGCGTTCCGAAGAAGAGCGCCACAATTATCCTCAACTCCATGATGACGCGTTCAACATCGTGCATATCTCCATCCCTACCGGAAACATGGAATCCATCCTGCAAAAAATACAGGAGGAATATTAAGTAAATGCGCCCTAAAAGACTCCCCTTTCAGAAGAGGTTCATACAGGATCATGGGTGACAATTTGCCCGCCCGGCAGGGACTGCCGGGCGGGCTTTGTCTGTCTGTTGGGGAATTTGTGGGCAGAATCAACAAAATCGTTTCGGTAAAATTTACGCAAAGCCGGTAAAATCTCCGTAAAGGCACTGGATTTTAACGGGCGGAACTGCTATACTATGAAATACAGAACTCTGCGACTGCGGCTCCCTTGACGGCTGCCGTTTTCGTTTCTGTATCAGGACGCAGAAGGAGGCTTCAAAAGAGGTGCTTTGCGCAGGACGAGCCTGCGCACAACATGAACATTCAGAATTTGAACAGAAATCAGGAGGAAATGCAAGCATGAGAAAACGTATCACGCGATGTCTCGCGCTGCTGCTGGCAGTCGTCATGGTCCTTTCGGTCATGCCGGTCGCCATGGCGGAGGAGACAACGCAGACGCAGACCTACACCAAGGTCACAGAAGCGCCTGCGGACTGGTCTGGTACATACCTGATCGTGTCCGAGGGTGACAAACTGATTATGGACGGTTCCCTTGACAAGCTTGACGTTGAAGGGAACAAGGTCGATGTTACGATCACCGACAGCAAAATCACCGGTGATTATGCGAAATATGCGTTTACCGTTGAGCCGATGACTGGCGGCTACGCCATCAAGTCTGCAAGCGGAAAGTATATTTCGGGTAAGTCCGGAAGCAACAAGCTGAACAGTGGTTCCACACAGTCCCTCAATACGATTGAACTTACCAGCGGTAAGGTGATCGTTACCAGCGACGGAACAACACTGCAATACAACAATGCAGCAAAGAACGGCACCAGATTCCGTTACTACAAGTCGCAGAATCAGCAGCCGATCTCGCTGTACAAGATTGAAACCGCAGCCAAGCAGCAGGTCGCAACCCCGACTGCTACCCCGGCTGCGGGCGAAGTAGCAAAGGGAACGAAGGTCGAGTTCAAGTGCAAGACTGAGGGTGCGAAGATTTCCTACAAGACCACGGGTGAGTATACCGAGTATACCGACCCCGTCGAGGTGAATGCAGACACCACCTTCACCGTCAAGGCCACGAAGGACGGCATGGACGACAGCGACGAAGTGAAATTCGCCTACACCGTCAAGGCCGAAGAACCGGTTCAGAGCCTGTTCAAGGACGGCGAGCAGATCGTCATCTACAACCCGGCTAACATGAAGGCCCTGTCCACTGAATACTCCGGCTTCTACAACAAGGGCACGGATGTAACGCTGACGAACGGCACGCTGACCGGCTACACCGAGGCCGACGTCTGGACGGTCGGCGTCAACGCGGACGGTTCTTACACGTTCTCCACCAAGGACGGCAAGAAACTTTCCATGGGTGAGAAGTTTACCAGCACACCGCTGGACGACGTGAACACCGCATGGAAGGTTTCCGCGGCTGCAACGACCGGCTGCTATTACATCCAGAACGCCGTGCGCGGCAACTATCTGGAGTGGTACGCCGATAAGAGCAACTGGAGCAGCTACAACAAAATCAGCGATGAACTGCTGTTTGCGCAGGCGTTCTACCGCGTCCGCAAGAGCGGCATCGTGACCAGCCTGTCCGACGGCGACACGGTCGTGGTCTTCAACCCGGCCAACGGCAAGGCCCTGTCCACCGAGTACTCCGGCTTCTATAACAAGGGCACGGATGTGACGCTGGCAGACGGCAAGCTGTCCGGCTACACCAAGGCCGACATCTGGACCGTCGGCGTCAACGCAGACGGCACCTACACGTTCTCCACCAGCGAGGGCAAGAAACTCTCCATGGGCGCAAGCTACGGCAGCACGCCGCTGGACGATGTGAACACCGCATGGAACGTCACGGCTGCGAAGACCGAAAACTGCTTCTATATCCAGAACGCCGCACGCGGCAACTATCTGGAGTGGTACGCCGAGAAGAACAACTGGAGCAGCTACAGCAGAATCGGCGATGAGGCGCTGTTTGCCCAGCAGTTCTATCTGGTTGTGGACGACGGCGGCTCCGATGAGCCCTCCGGCGATCTGCCCAAGCCCGGCGACAAGTTCGTGATCTACAACCAGAACGCACAGGCGGTTCTGGCGGCGGAGAACGATTCCAAGTCCATTGAAAAGGCGGCAGCCACTGTCGCGGACGGCAAGGCCACCCCGGCGAACGGCGCTGTTGTGTTCACCGTCGAGCAGAACGGCGAATACCTCCGCTTCAAGAGCGACGCGTATGGCTACCTCTGCTCCAACGGCACCGGCAACAACGCGTTCTACAGCAAGGACTTCTCCGAAGAGGGCGTTACGGCTGAAGACGCCGACTGGCTCGTCCGCGAATGCTCCGGCGGCGTGGGCGGCTATCAGCTGGAGAGCCGCACCGCCAAGTTCAACGGCAGGTACAGCCAGTTCCTGGAGTATTATAGCGACAGCTATAAGACCTATAGCATGTACAACGTCACGGACTACACCATCTACTCCTTCTTCTTCTATCCCGTGGCGGACGGCGTGAATGTGGACGGCGGCCTTGTCGTGCAGCCCACCATCACCTTCCCCGAAACCATGCTCCCGGCCTATGTCGGCAGCGATTACGAGTTTGAACTCGAGATCGACACAATCTATGAAATCGACAATCCGTGGATCGAGTACAGTGTCAAGAAGGCCGACGGAACGTACATCCCCGGCATCAGCCAGCTTCAGGGCAACACGGACGTAGAGGTTCCGGGCGATTTCACCACCGGCAAGGGCAGCGTCCATATCACGGTCTATGATTCGGACATCGCTGAGGCGGCCAAGGCTGGCAGCACGATGACCCTGACCTTCGCGTTCAAGGATGTCAAGGGCAACGAGGCCAGAGCGTCCTACACCGTAGACATTCTCGACGAGGCTGTGATCTCCAACGTGAAGCCTGCGCAGGGTGCGCAGACCGGAGCCGAAAAGCGGCCGGAGATCTCCGCGGAGATCTCGAACGCTGGCGAGAACGCCAGCGTAACGATGACTGTCAACGGCACGGAAGTCAAGACGACCTACGCAGACGGCAAGGTCACCTACACCCCGGCTGCCGATATGGCGGACGGCAAGGTCACGGTAACTGTGACGGTCAAGCGTGCGGATGAAAAGGAAACCAGCAAGACCTGGTCCTTCACCATCGGCGAGGCGACCTTCCAGCGCTACTTCGGCCAGCTGCACTCCCACACGCAGTATTCCGACGGCGCTGGCTCGCTGGAAAGCGCACTGGCGTATATCAAGGCGCTGCCTGACAGCGCGAACGTTGACTTCGTCGCGTTCACCGACCATTCCAACTACTTTGACAAGTCCGGCGCAGCCAACCCCGAGGGCGCGCTCTACGACATGACCAAAGCAACGGAATACAGCCAGGAAACCTGGAAAGCCTATAAGGACGCGGTCGCTGCGTTCAATACGGAAAATGCAGGCAGCATGGTCGCCATTGCGGGCTTTGAAATGACGTGGTCCGGCGGTCCCGGCCATATCAACACCTTCAACACCCCCGGCATCGTCTCCCGCAACAACAGCACCCTGAACAACAAGACCGACGACGCGGGCATGAAGGCCTATTACGCCCTGCTGCGCCAGGAGGAGGGCAAGAATTCCATCAGCCAGTTCAACCACCCCGGCACCACCTTCGGCAACTTCAAGGATTTCAACTACTGGGACCCCGTCATCGACAGCCGTATGTACATGGTGGAGGTGGGTAACGGCGAGGGCCAGATCGGCGCCGGCGGCTACTATCCCAGCTATGAGCAGTACATCATGGCGCTGGATAAGGGCTGGCACCTGGCCCCCACCAACAACCAGGATAACCACAAGGGCCGCTGGGGCAACGCCAACGACGCCCGCGACGTCATCCTGACCGACGACTTCTCCGAATCCGGCATCTACGCAGCGCTCAGAGCACGCCGTATGTACGCCACCGAGGACAAGAACCTCGAACTGGACTACACGGTCAACGGCAACATGATGGGCTCCATCATTGACGTTCCTGAGAAGCTGAACTTCGAGATCTCCTTCAACGATCCCGACCGCACCGATTCCATCGCCAAGGTCGAACTGGTCGTCAACTCCGGCAAGGTCGCCTATACCTGGGACAGTGCCGCAGATCTCACCAAGGGCTCCGTCAGCGTGGAACTGGCGCCTGAGTACACCTATTACTTTGTCCGTGTCACCGAGGCCGACGGCGATCTGGCCGTGACCGCGCCTGTCTGGGTCGGCGAATCGCTCAAGCTTGGCATTTCCAAGGCTGAATGCGGCACGTCTACCCCTGTCACCGACGAAGAACTGACCATCACCACTACGTTCTTCAACAGTGAGGCAAAGCCCGCTACCATCAAGTCCATCACCTATGCCATCGGCGGCGAAACCATCGGCACCGTGACGGATCCCATCACGCTGGCTGCAAGCAGCACGCAGGATGTGGAATTCAAGTATACCCCGACAAAGGCCCGCATCATGACTGTTAAGATCACGGCTGTGATCGAGCAGGACGGCAAGGAGTACACGTTCACCAAGGACGTCACGCTCGATGTGCTTGACGCAAGCAAGCTTGTCTACATCGGCATTGACGCCTCGCACTACAACGAATACGTTGCAGGCAACTATAAGGACTCCATGGGCAACTTCGGCGAACTGGCTGCGGCCTATTCCGTGCGTACAGTCACGCTGAAGACTAGCGAGGAACTCATCGCGGCCTGCGGCAATTCCAAGTACAAGGCCATCATCCTGACGGCTCCGTCCCGCCGGCTGGAGGCAGCGCAGGCTGACCCCAAGACCTATTCCACAGAAGAACTGAACGCCATCAAGACGTTCAACGACAACGGCGGTATGGTGATCCTCGCCGGTTGGTCTGACAACTACGAGAATTACCCCATCATCCAGAACAACCCGGACATCAAGCATATGGCCGCGACGCAGAACGAGGTTCTTGCCAAACTCGGCTCCAGCCTCCGTATCTCTGACGACGCAACGTATGACGATGTTCGCTCTGCAGCCGACGGCGTTGACAAGTGGAGACTCTACTTCTCGTCCTACAACATGGATAACCCGCTTCTGGACGGCGTGGAATTCGATGCAGAGCATCCGTATGACAAACTCTACACCGAACGCTTCAGCCACTACGGCGGCGCGTCCATCTACGCAGTAGACGCAGACGGCAACCCGACCTCTACGCTGCCCGCAACGGTCAGCCCGGCAGTCTACGGCCATGCAACGACCTACTCTGTGGACGTTGACAGCGACGGCCTCGGCGGCGCAGCTACCCCGAAGTACACCTTCGCAGAAAACGATGACCGCCTGATGGTCATGGCGTCCGAGCAGATCGAGGGCAAGGGCCTCATCATCGTCTCCGGCGCAGCCTTCATGTCGAACTTCGAGGTGCAGTACCAGGCCTCCGACAGCGGCGCGGAGAAGAACTACTCCAACTACAAGATCTGCCAGAATCTCGTCTCCATGCTCAACCAGACCGAGATCGCCAAGATCGCGGATGTGCAGGCAGAGGCAGAGGAGGGCGTCAAGTTTACCGTGGAGGGCATCGTGACCTCCAACGCCTCCGGCTATGACAAGGATACCGCGTTCTTCGACTGCATCTATGTGCAGGACAACACCGCCGGTATCAACGCCTTCCCGGTCGCAGGCAACTTTAAGATCGGCGATAAGGTTCGTGTCACCGGTACGACGTCCTCCTATCAGGGCGAGCGGCAGCTGGCTGTGACGAAGATCGAAAAGATTGCGGACGCGGAGGCTCCGGCTCCCGTGGAAGTCACTGCCGCGCAGATCAACGACGGCTCTGTCCTCGGCAGCCTCGTCAAGATCAAGGGCACGATCACCAGAGTGGAAGAGGCTGAAGGCAAGATCCAGACCATCATGGTCAAGGATGCAGCCGGCAAGGAAGCCCGCGTCTTCATCGACGGCTACATCACGAAGGACACGGAAGTTGAGAACGCAGTTGTCGGCAATCTGGTCGAGGCGGTCGGTCTGGCTTCCTATGACAACACCTTCGTCCTCTCGGACGGCACGCCCGTCTATCCGCGTATCCGCATCCGCAACCGCGCTGATGTCGTCTGCACCGCAGGCGAGACGCCGGTCGAGACGTGGAGCATCACCTACGTCACCGATGGCGGCACGATCAACGGTGAATACCCGACGACCTACACCAAGGGCACTGTGACCGTTCTCCCGACCGATGTGACGAAGGACGGCTACACCTTCCTCGGCTGGTTCACCGCGTATTCCGGCGGCGTGCTGGTCAAGCAGATCGGCGCGACGGAAACCGGCGAAAAGACCTTCTATGCACGTTGGCAGAAGACTGTCCTGCCGCCTCCGCCCGTCACCCCCGGCACCCCGAGCGCCCCGGTCACCCCGGCCAAGCCCGCTGCCCCGGTCGGGCTCCCGTTTGCCGATGTGTCCGGCAGCGACTGGTTCTATAACGATGTCCGCTATGTCTACGAGAAGGGCATCATGGACGGCACGGGCATCGATCGCTTCTCTCCCAACGCACCGCTGACCCGTGCCATGATCGTTACCATCCTCTACCGCATGGCGGGCAGCCCGTCCGTTTCCGGCTCTGGTACGGCGTGGTATTACAACGCCGTGACATGGGCGCAGCAAAACGGCATTATGGGCGGCTACGGAGACGGCAAATTTGGCCCCAACGACCCCGTGACCCGTGAACAGCTTGCGGCGATCCTGTACCGCTACGCAGTCTACGGCGGCATGACGGCTGTGACGCTCGAGGAAAATCTCGGCAGCTTTGCCGACACGGCGCAGCTCTCCGCCTACGCCATTCAGGCGATGAACTGGGCGGTCGGCCAGGGTCTGATCAACGGCTCCGGCAGCAACCTTGTGCCGAAGGCACAGGCGACCCGCGCACAGGTCGCGGCGATCATCCACCGCTATCTTGAGCGCTGAGTTCCCCAACAATACAAAACTGCCCCGCCGGGTCTCCCGGCGGGGCAGTCCCCCATCCTGCATAAACTTTGCTTCCTGAAGGAGAATCCATGAAGAACTTACAATGCAAGCTGACGCGCAAGCGCTGGATGGAGATCGGCGTGAGCGTTTTGCTGTTCGTGCTGATCATCGCGTGGGCGCTGGTCCTGGAATATACGGAGCCTGACCGCGAGGCGACTGCCGCGCGCAAGCGGTATTTTGCTGTTGCGCGCGTCACGGACATTCTGGACGACAATGCAGAGACCCAGGACTGGACGGAGGGCCGCCGCATCGGCCAGCAGTATCTTGAGGTCGAGATTCTGAACGGCCCGTGGAAGGGCGAGATACTCGAGACGATCAACTATCTGACCATCTATACCAACGTTGACGCGAAGATCGGCACAAAAATCGTCGTCCGCCTCGATCTGGATGACGCGGGGGAGCCGTATGTCATATCCATTCCGAATTATAACCGCGCGCCGGTTCTGATCGGCCTGCTTGCCGTGTTTGCGGCGCTGCTCCTGCTGATCGGCCGGAAAAAGGGCCTCACGGCCCTGCTGGGGCTTTTGTATACGCTTGCGTGCGTCTGGTTCATTCAGGTGCCCATGATCCTGCGCGGCGCGCAGCCGGTCGTGGTCACGGTCGTGCTCGTCGCGCTGACGACGGCGGCCTCCCTCCTGTTCCTGAACGGCTTCAGCCGCAAGACGCTCTGCGCCACGCTCGGCTGCATCGGCGGCGTGGCCGTCGCGGGCATTTTCGCTGCCCTGTGCGGATCGATCTCGCCGCTCAACGGCTTCAATCTGCCCGAGGCGGAGGAGCTTGTCCTGCGCGCATCCGACCGGGGACTGAAGATCAGCGGCCTGTTCGTCAGCGGCATTCTCATCGCCTCGCTCGGCGCAGTCATGGACGTGGCCATGTCCATTTCCTCCGCCTGCTGGGAACTGCGCGAGCTGAACCCCGACCTGCCGCGTAAGGCGCTGTTCCGCTCCGGCATGAACATCGGACAGGACGCCATGGGCACCATGGCGAACACGCTCATCCTTGCCTTCGCCGGTTCGAGCCTCAATACACTCCTGCTGTTCCAGATCTTTGATTATCCCATGATCCAGATCTTCAACGCTGACTCCATCGCCATCGAGATCATCCGCGGCGTGGCCGGCACCATCGGCATCATCCTGACTGTCCCCCTTGTCGCCCTCCTGAGTGCCGAAATCATGGGACCGAAAAAGAACGCATAATCCAGTTCTTGAACCGAAAAACCGGCCGTATGGCCGGTTTTTGGTTTACTTTCTCTGCAAAGTTCGCTATACTGTTCAGGAATGAGAAAGACAGGAGACGTATTGAATATGACCACTTGCATCAAATGCGGCGCGCCGATCGAAGACGGGGAATTGTTCTGCGCAAACTGCGCGCAGAACGGTGCGGCAGTGCAGCCAAGACCTGCTCCGCTCCCTGCCGGGAGAATGCAGACCCCGCCGCGGCTGAAAAAGCAGCTGGCGGAACCGGTGTCTGCTGCGAAAAAACGTGCCGGTTCGCCTTCGACGGGCATTCTTGCAATCTGCTGCATCCTGCTTCTGGCTGCTGGCGCATTTTTGTATCTGACCGGCAGCGCAAAGCTGCGCAGTCAGCAGGCGGAACTCGACCGGCTGCGGGCGGAAACATCGTTTTTTGACCAATATGCCGTCTGCGTGAACGTCGGAAGCGAGGTCTATCACCGGTATTGCTGCACGCTGTTTAAACCGGAGAATTTTGAAATCCTCAACGAGAAGCTGGCCGAGGCTGAGGGATATCTGTCCTGCCCGGTCTGCATCGGGCAGTAAGGAGCGGGCAGGATGGATATTCTCTCCCTGTGCCAGAGGATGGTCATGCTGTTTTTCTGCATGGCCTGCGGCTTCTGCGCCGCGAAGGGCGGCGCGATGGACGTGCAGAGTAACAAAAAGCTTTCGTCGCTTATCGTGACCGTTGCAAACCCCATGCAGATTCTCGCCTCCGCACTGACGGGCGAACGGCTGCTCTCAATCGGGCAAACGCTGCGGTTGATGGGCCTGATCGCGTTGCTCTATGCCGCGCTGATCGGCCTGAGTTTCCCAATCGCACGGCTGCTGCGCGTCAAAGAACGCGAGGCCGGGCTGTACCGGTTCATGTTCATCTTCGGCAACATCGGGTTTCTCGGCTATCCGGTCGTGGAGTCGCTGCTGGGTTATCAGGCGACCTTCTATGTGACGCTGGCCGTGCTGGCCTTCCAGCTGCTCTGCTGGAGTTACGGCGTGAGTCTGATCGAAGGACAGGCGCGTTTTCACTTTCAGTGGAAAATCCTGCGGCAGCCGTGCGTTGCAGCGTCGCTGGCGGCGTTCGTGATTTATCTGTCCGGCTGGCAGCCACCGGTGCTGCTGCACCAGACTGTCAAATATGTCGGAGACATCACAAGTCCTATCGCCATGCTGATTGTCGGCTGTTCGCTTGCGCAGATGCGATTCGGGCAAATCTTCGGAAACTGGCGGGTGTATGTGCTGGTGCTGTTCAAGATGATTGCCGTGCCGTTGCTGGCGCATTTTGCGCTGCGGCAGGTACTGGACAATGAACGGATTCTGTGTGTGCTGACGGTCCTTTTGTGCATGCCCATTGCCACCAACACAACCATCCTGAGTTACCAGTACGGCGCTGACGAGACGACTGCCTCCTCCGGCGTGTTTGTCAGTACGCTTCTTTGCATGCTGACGATCCCTCTGATGATGAAGCTGCTGTTCGGAACGTAAGGGGCAACAGCGCCCAAGAGGCTCGTTTTTACGTCCCCGCTGTCTGCGCGCGCAGGGCAGCGTAGACGCCGACCAGCTGCGTTGCGAGTTTCAGCGGGTCGTCGGTTTTTTTGAGTTTGACGGACAGCATCGGCACCTTGCCTGCAGAGAAGAAGATGCGCCCCTTGAACTGCGCTTCGGCGCAGCAGCCGGAGATGGCGGCGAAGTCCATCGTGGCCAATGAGAGGAGGATCACGCCGTCCTTCTGCGTGATTTCCGTGATGCCGGCCGCTGCGGCTCTTGCGCGCAACAGTGCGATGGCAATCAGATTCATAACGCCCTTTGGAGGATCTCCGAAGCGATCGACGATCTCGTCGAGCAGTTCGTCGGCATCCTCCTGCGTGCGGATGGCTGCCATGCGGCGGTAGAGATCCATGCGCTGTTCGCCGGAGGTAACATAGTCCTTGTTGATGTTTGCGGTGACGGTGAGGTCGGCGGTGCATTCGGGCTCCTTCTGCGCTTCCTCGCCGCGTTCTTCGAGCACGGCGTCTTCGAGCAGCTTCAGATACATATCATAGCCGACGGTCATCATATGACCGGACTGCTCCGCACCCAGAAGATCGCCCGCACCACGAATTTCAAGGTCGCGCATGGCGATTTTAAAGCCGGAGCCGAATTCCGCGTATTCGCGGATGGTGTCGAGCCGCTTTTCCGCGATCTCGGACAACACTTTCCCCTTGCGGAACGTCAGATACGCATAGGCGTGGCGGCTCGAACGGCCCACGCGGCCGCGAATCTGGTGCAGCTGCGCAAGGCCCAGCCGGTCAGCGTCCTCAATGATGAGCGTGTTGACATTCGGGATGTCAATGCCCGTTTCAATGATGGTCGTGCAGACAAGGATCTGAACTTCGCCGTTTGACATTGCCTGCATGACGTCGCCGAGTTGTTCCTCGTTCATTTTGCCGTGCGCGACAGCGATCTCCGCCTCGGGGATGCGCTGTTTGATTTTGGCCGCGCACTGGTCGATGGATTCCACACGGTTGTGGAGATAATAGACCTGCCCGCCGCGGGCAAGTTCACGCCGGATCGCCTCGTCGAGAATGCCGTCCTGGTGCTCAAGCACAAACGTCTGCACAGGATAGCGGTCCTGCGGCGGCTGTTCGATGGTGGACATGTCACGAAGCCCCGACAGCGCCATATTGAGCGTGCGCGGGATGGGCGTTGCGGACAGTGTTAAGACGTCCACGCCTCGTGAAAGTTCTTTTAACCGTTCCTTGTGCGTCACGCCGAAGCGCTGTTCCTCATCGACAATGAGCAAGCCGAGGTCGTGAAAATGAATGTCCTTCTGCAGCAGCTTGTGCGTGCCGACGATCAGATCGATTTTGCCGGATTGCAGATCGAAGAGCGTTTTTTTGATCTGCGCAGGGGTGCGGAAACGGGAGAGCACGTCGATGGTGACTGGAAAGGTTGCAAAGCGGCGCATGGCCGTGAGATAGTGCTGCTGGGCCAGAACGGTCGTCGGGACTAAGATTGCAACCTGCTTGCCGTCCAGCATGCACTTCATGGCCGCGCGCAGCGCGACCTCCGTCTTGCCGAAGCCGACATCGCCGCAGAGAAGCCGGTCCATCGGCGCGGGGGATTCCATATCGCGCTTGATCTCGTCGATGCAGCGCAGTTGATCGTCTGTCTCGGCGTATTCAAAGCTTTCTTCAAATTCCTGCTGCCACGGCGAATCCGCCGCGAACGCAAAGCCCGGCAGCCGCTTGCGTTCAGCGTAGAGTTTAATCAGGCCCGCAGCCAGGTCCTTTGCCGCGGCCTTTGCCTTGGCCTTTGTCTTCTGCCACTGGTCGCCGCCGAGTTTATTGAGTCGGACAGGCGTATCTTCGCCGGCACCGATATACTTGCTGACCAGATCCAGCTGTGTTGCGGGCACATACAGACAGTCCGTGCCCTGATAGGCGATCTTGACGTAATCCTTTGTGACGCCGCCGACCTTCAGCTGCTCCATGCCGACATAACGGCCGATGCCATGGTGCTCGTGTACGACGAGGTCACCGGGGGTCAGATCGGTAAACGAATCGAGCTTTTTGCGGTTCGTTGCCTTTTTCGGCGCACGGACGCGCTTGCGCTCCTGCCGGACGGCGATCTGCCCCTCCGTTAAAATGGCAAATTTGAGCGTCGGATATTCAAGCCCGGCGGGAAGCGAGCCGCCCGCAATGAGAATCTGTCCCGGCTGCGGAAGCTTTGTCAGCGGGAACGCCAGAAGTGCGTTCAGACCGCTTTTGGCAAGCAGATCCTTCAAAATTTCCCCGCGCCGCTGTCCGCCGCACAGGACGATGGAGCCATACTGGTTCGATGCGTAATTTTTAAGGTCTGCTGCCGCTGTTTCAAGACTTCCGCCGTAGCCCGGCAGCTGCCGGGCCGTAAAGGAAAGCAGCTGTTTGGGCGGCAGGGACTCGGGATAGCGCGCGGCCAGGAAGCCGTCGCAGTAAATGACGGCTCTGCCCTGCAGTGACGCGGCCAGATCGTCAATCGTGGCGTAATAATCGCACAGCTCTCCAAAGAGTGTGCCGGAGGTCAAAAACGAATCGAGCAGAAGGCCGAACTCCTCCGCACGATCCTTTTCCCCGCGCTGAAGATTGCCGTGGTCGCAGAAGGCGACGACGGCCTCCTGCGGCAGATACGACGCGGCAGTCGTAAATTCCGGGTAAATCAGCGCCATGTATCGGTCAGCGCTGGCGAAAAGCGTCTCGTTTTCAAGCGCCTCGCAGTCCTTCTGCAGTGTTTCGATCAGCGCCTGATTGGGCGTTTTCCGGCGCTGCTGGCGCGTGATGATGGCACGCAGATCTCCGCACAGACCGGCTACTCCCTGCGGATGCAGATGCGGCTCCGTTTCGGCCACAGGCAGGAGGATTGCCTCGTCAGCGTTTTCCGTGCGCCGCTGTGTGATGGGGTCGAAATAGCCCATGGTGTCCAGTTCGTCGCCGAAAAACTCCGCGCGCAGCGGCTTTTCCTGCGCGGGGGAATACACGTCCAAAATGCCGCCGCGCAGCGCGAACTGTCCCACGCCCTCGACCAGACTTGCACGGGAATAGCCCGCCCGGGTCAGGCGGCTGATGAGATCCGGCATGCTGTATTCTGCGCCGACCCGGAGCGTCACTGACGCGGAAAAGAGCGTCTGGCGCGGGATTGTGCGCAGCAGCAGCGCATCGAGACTCGCCACCAGCACCGGGACACGGCCCTGCGCCAGCGCGTATAAAAGCCGCAGCCGCTGCTGCTCCCACTGACGGGACACACCGATGGCTCCGGCCAGTGTCAATTCTCGGGACGGCAGAACCGGTGGCTCCTCGCCTAAAAACGCACCAAGTTCAGAAGCCAGCCGCTTTGCGGCCATATCATCCTGGCACACGGCGATAAGCGGTCTGCCGGACTGCTCGTGCACGGCAGCAAGCACATGGCTGCGCGGGGCCTGGCTCAGTCCGGACACGGCGACGGCCTGCTCCGCCTCCACGGCCTTCAGCAGCTGGTTATAATCGGTGCTCTTTTGCAGAAGCGAAAGCAGAACGTTCATGGGATTCTCCTAAAAATAAAAACAATTTTTCGCCCAACAGACAACGCGCATAGGAGAGCGTCTCCTATGCGTAGGGGGTGGGGTATTGAAAGTGAGATGGGGGAAATTTGCACAGCACTCTGTAGGGGCCGATGCCCACATCGGCCCGTTGGGAAGTTCCGAATTTGCTGCAGATTTCCGTAAAAAACGGTGCGTCTTGCCGGGGCGATGTGGGCAAGGTGCGTGCGTATTTGGGTGCACTCAAAACATCTTCCCGTTATACTCCGCCGCGGCCTTTTCACAGCCGTTTTTGACGATGCAGAGGGCGGCGTCGGCGGCGTGGGACATGGCTTCCTGATAGTCGGGCCATTCGGTTTTGGAGACGGTGGACAGCACCCAGTCGGCCAGATCGTAATCCGGGTGCGGCTTGGCGCCGACGCCGATCTTGACGCGCGGAAACTGGTCAGAGCCAAGGCAGGAGATGATGGACTTCAGACCGTTGTGGCCGCCGGCAGATCCGTTTTTGCGGATACGAAGTTTGCCGACGGGGAGCGAAATATCGTCAAAGAGGACGAGCACCCGATCTGGCGGGATTTTATAAAAGTGCGCGGCGGCCTCGATGGCGATGCCGGAGGCGTTCATAAAGGTTAGCGGCTTCATGAGCAGAAGACGCTGGCCGTCAAAGTCCGCCTGCGCGGTGAGCGCCTTGAAGCGCTCCTTGGAAACCTTGACCTGCAGGCGCGCAGCCAGCAGGTCAAGGGACATGAAACCGGTATTGTGACGGGTCTTCTCGTATTCAGAGCCCGGATTGCCGAGCCCCGCGATCAGCCAGTCATACGTTGGCTTTTGAAACAGCATAAAAATCAGAACAGAACGGACATGGAGTTTTCTTCGTAAATTCTCTGGATGGCATCGGCAAAGATCGGGGAAACGTCCAGATACTTGATCTTGCTGCATGCGCCCTCGAGCGGCGGAATGGTGTTGAGGAAGGTCAGTTCCTTAATGCAGCTGTTGGCGATGCGCTCGTTGGCCGGGCCGGAGAGCACGCCGTGGGTCGCGCAGGCATAAACCTCAGTTGCGCCGCCGATCTCGACGATCGCCTTGGCTGCGTTGCACAGAGAACCGGCGGTATCGACCATATCGTCAAACAGAATGCACTTCTTGCCCTTGACGTCGCCGATGACGTTCATAACCTCGCACTGATTGGCCTTTTCACGGCGCTTATCTACGATGGCGAGATTCATGCCCATCTTGTTGGCAAACGTGCGGCTGCGGGCGACGGAGCCAACGTCCGGGGAAACGACGACCATCTCTTCTGGATGCTCGAACTTGGACATGTAATATTTCACGAAAACGGGATTGGAGAGCAGGTTATCGACGGGAATGTCGAAGAAGCCCTGAATCTGGGACGCATGCAGATCCATGGTCAGCACGCGGTCTGCGCCCGCAGCTTCGATCATGTTGGCGACCAGCTTTGCGGAGATGGGGTCACGGCCCTTGGCCTTGCGGTCCTGGCGGGCATAGCCGAAGTACGGAATGACGGCGGTGATGCGGCCGGCGGAGGCACGGCGGCAGGCGTCGATCATGATGAGCAGTTCCATCAGATTGTTGTTGACCGGCTTGCAGGTTGACTGAACCAGAAATACGTCGCTGCCGCGGACAGATTCATTGATCGTCAGGGAAACCTCGCCGTCAGCAAAGGTGGTCACGGTGCAGTCGCCCAGCGGCAGCCACAGCTTGCGGCAGACACCCTCGGCAAACGGACGGTTGGCGTTGGCGCAGAATACCTTGACGTTCTTACCATGAGAAATCATATGAAATTACCCTCTCTCTTGTGTGATTCGCTCTGTTCTGTGTTGTTCTGTATGTATTTGGAGGCGGCACGCGCCGCCGGGAAAACAAAGATCCTGCAATCACTTTTCTTTCAGCTTATGCCGGTTCGCCCAGTCGCGCTTGTTCTGCTGGCGGGCGCGGGCAATGGCAAGCGCTGCGGGGGGCACGTCGTCGGTCACGGTGGACCCGGCGGCAATATACGCGCCTTCTCCGATGTGAACGGGTGCGATGAGATTCGCGTTGCAGCCGATGAAGGCGTTGTCGTCGATAACCGTGCGGGATTTTTTCACGCGGTCATAGTTGACCGTGACCGTGCCGCAGCCAAAGTTGATATCCCGGCCCACGTCGCTGTCGCCGATGTAAGTCAGATGGGAGATTTTCGTGCCGTCGCCGATGGTGGAATTCTTGACCTCCACGAAATCGCCGCAGCGCACATGCGACCCGATACGCGAACCCGGACGGACATAGGCGAAGGGGCCGACGGTCGTGTCGGAGCCGATCTCGGAATCGTAGACCTGCGAGGCGTTGACTCTTGTGTTTTCTCCGACCTTTACGTTTTCCAGATAGCTGTTCGGGCCGATGGTGCAGCCGTCGGCGATGGATGTCGTGCCGCGCAGCACAGTTCCGGGCAGCAGTTCCGTCCCGGCCCCGACAAAAACGGTCGGCTCGACATAGGTATTGTCATAGTCCCAGACCGACACACCTGCGGCGGCCAGATCGTACAAAACGCCCCGGCTGAGAACCGGCTTCCATTCGGCCAGCTGCTGCATGGACGAAACGGCATAAACACCGTCGCGGTCGGTATACGGAACACCGTGTTCTTTCATGAAGTCGGTGAAGATAAACGTATCATCCAGCGCATCCATCAGCGCCTGACGGCTCACGGAACTTACGCCGCTTTCGGCCGGTGCGCCGGAAAATGCCGCTTCATCAACGGCAAAGGGATCGATCACAGCAGGGCCGGTGACGACGATGACGTCCTCCTCCTGCTCGTCGGCCGTAGACAAAAAGACATGAAGCTGGTCGGCAGTCTCCTCAAGCTTTGCGCAGCTCAACTCGCAGCCGTCCGGGAAGCAACGCTTCGCCTCGGACAAAAACCGCTCGTGGCAGACCAAAAAGAAGCGTCCAACCCCGCCTGCGGCCAGAGAACGCGTCAGCCACGACAGCAGCGGCGTCCCCATGATCGCTTGCAGCATCATTGGACGGGAAGATCCTGTTTTTGCGGTGTCGTCAGGCACAAAGACGACGGCAGATAAATCAGACAACAGACCCACGCTCCTTTACCGATAGACATTCTGCTTATATTGTTTATATTATAGCAGACATTGCGTCGTTTGTACAGGAAGGCACACGGAATTTTCCCGGAAAAACAGAGAAAGTTTTCTGGAAAAAAAGGCTATTCATTGCACAAATGAACAAACTATGATAGAATACTCTCAGTTTATTTAGAATAAAAGAGGAACACACATGCTCACACTCAAGAATCTTAGCCTGACTGCGGCTGACGCGCAGGGACGCGCGGACATCGTCAAAAACGTCTCTCTGGACGTAGAAGACGGAAAATTCCTTGTCATTACCGGCCCGAACGGCGGCGGCAAGACGACGCTTGCCAAGCTGATCATGGGCCTCGCCGCGCCGACCGGCGGCCAGATCCTTCTGGACGGCGAGGACATCACCGGCCTTTCCATCACCGATCGCGCAAGGCGCGGTATTTCGTATTCCTTCCAACAGCCGCCCAGATTTAAGGGCATGAAAGTCTCCGACCTTCTGACCATTGCGGCGGGCAAGCCGCTCTCGCATGACGAGGCATGTTCCTATCTGACGCAGGTGGGCCTGTGTGCACGCGACTATCTGAGCCGTGACGTGGACACAAGCCTGTCCGGCGGCGAGGTCAAGCGCATCGAGATTGCGACGCTGCTGGCCAAAAACTCCCGGATTATGATTTTCGACGAGCCGGAGGCGGGCATCGATCTGTGGTCGTTTGCCAGGCTGACGGAGACGTTCCGCGAACTTCATGAAAAGGGCGGCCGCACGATTCTCATCATCTCTCATCAGGAGCGCATCATCCGGCTGGCCGACGAGATCGTCCTGATCGCAAACGGCGAAATTGCCGGGCGTGGTACAGCGGATGAACTCTATCCGAAGCTGCTGTCGCAGACCGTCGCGGGCTGCAATCTGCTGGAGGTGAACGGAACATGCTGAACGACATTCAGAAAAGCATTCTCAAGACCGTCTCGGATATGACGGGCATTCCGGACGGTGCGGTCAACATCCGTCTTGACGGTCAGAAGGCATTCCGCCAGAACTCTGAGCATATCCAGATTGTCTCCAAGACCGACAAGGACGGCATTGACATCATCATCAAGCCCGGGACCAAAAACGAGAGCGTCCACATCCCCGTGGTTTTGAGCGAGAGCGGCCTCACCGAGACCGTGTACAACGACTTTTTCATCGGCGACGACTGCGACGTGACCATCGTGGCCGGCTGCGGCATCCACAACTGCGGGGTGCTCGCCCATGTACGTAATGGGCGCGTGGTGAAGCTCGAAGGCAACCCTGAATATCCGATGAGCAAAGGTGCACTTTGCGCAAAAGCGCTTTCGGGCGTTTCAGCGCTTTATCACCCCAACCGCAATAAATATCCGCTTCTTCGCGTCGGCAAGCGCGGTGAGAACAAATGGCGACGCATTTCGTGGAATGAGGCCATTGACATCATTGCCAAGAAGATGGAAACCGTACGGCATGAGTATGGTGCGGAAGCCGTGCTCGTCACCACTGGCGGCGGCGGCAATCCTGCATTCCGCGGCATTTCATGCTTGGCTGGACCCGCTACATCATTGAGAAGGATCTCTACGATCATGAGTTCGTCATGAAGTGGACGAACCTGCCTTATCTTGTCAATGCAGAAACGAAGCGTCTTGTTCGTGCCTCAGACCTTGATGCTGCAGGTGACGCCAAAACCTTCGTTGTATGGGATGCAAAAACCAATTCTCCCAAGCCAATCAAGTACCCGTGGGATGATGCTTTGGATCCTGTGCTTGACGGCGAATTTGAATGGGCGGGCGTGAAGT
>ENA-ORRU01000911-ORRU01000911.1-human-gut-metagenome-genome-assembly--contig:-NODE-911-length-20016-cov-3.291068_pt1 | contig 20016 bp, 27 predicted proteins | sample MGYA00242184_ERZ509151 | MGnify/ENA primary metagenome ERZ509151 (study PRJEB26280, sample SAMEA2338667) | human gut metagenome | biome: human gut; feature: human-associated habitat; material: faeces... | reverse complement strand
AATAATAATAATAATAATAATATATATATAGGGGGTAGTAGTAAAAGGAGCTACTATAGAAAAGTTGAAAATAAGTGTCACCGCGTCACCAATCGCTGAAACTGTTGGGAGAGTAAGGCTAAGATGGTGTCGCTAAAAAATGGCGGTGACACTTCTATGTGTCACCTTTATGCAAAAAGCGTGTATAATCGCATAAATGAATGATAAGGAGTATATTTTTTCAATGAGTCCAGAACATAAAATTCAAAACGAAATTCAAATAGAACTGTCAAAAAACGGATGCAGAGTATTCCGGGCGAACGTCGGCAAGGTCCGGCTTGATGATGGAAGATGGTTTGATACGGGTTTGCCGAAGGGACATCCTGATCTGTACGGGTTCCGGATCAATGACGGGAAAGTTTTTTACATTGAAGTCAAGACGCCAACCGGCAAACCGAGACCGGACCAAATCACTTTCCACAAAATGCTGAACCGGTACAGGATTATTCACGGCATCGCACGATCTGCAAACGATGCGGTCAAGATTGTTAAGGAGGGACTGGTAGGATATGGATTCTAAAAAAAAGAACAGAGGTATGCGGAATGAATACGAATTTTAAAAATATGATCGCTGAGTTAAAAGCAACATACGTAAGTCTTTATGTTGAAGCTATGGATCTCAATGGCCAGCTTGAATACAATAAGAAATTCGACGAAAGACTTCTCGAAAGTTTGGAAGTCTATTATAAGGACCATACTATATTTATCGAAAGAGAACGTATGAATAACTGGAAAATCTGTGAGCCTGTAGATGAGGATTGTCTAAGAACCTATGATTTTGAAGAAGTCGGAAAAATATTAAACATCATCATGAAACACTTAAACAAAATTGACTTAAAGGAATAGGGGTTGATAGGATATGGATTCTAAGGATAAAGCAGGCTGTCTGGTAACAGCGTTGTTGCTGTTATGGTTTGCGGCAATGTGGGTATTGTGCAAGGCGTTGCTGGGATAGTGAAAGGAGAAGATGTCGTGAAGTGGTACCTGGTAACCGTCCACGTTGACGGAACGATTACGAATAAGCTGATCAGAGCAAACAGCCCTGAAGAAGCCGAGAAGGAGGCGCATAGGTGCGCATCACGAAAGACTACGGACTTACAAGCTCCAAATTAGAGCATGATTTGTTGGCAAGTATTGACAAAATCATGCGGGCCGATGCCAGAAAACGCAGGAAGAAAGTGTCGATGGTAAGACCTGGAAGAAAGTACAGTCATGCGTGGCATGGCCGGAGTTTAGGAGGACGAAAATGAAGTACAGAAAGAAACCAGTTGTGGTTGAGGCGGTTCAGTTCACAGATACTGAAGAATCAATTTTAAAATTATCAGAATTGGGATTAGATCCAGTCCGGATTGATTACGCTGACACAGACAGCCCGATTTTAAAAATAGAGACCCTTGAGGGATTGATGATTGCGGCAAAAGGCGACTACATCATCAAAGGAGTTAAGGGAGAATTTTATCCATGCAAGCCGGATATTTTCGCAGAAACGTATGAAGAAGCAAAGGAGTGCAGAAAATATGACTCGAGAAGAATGGATTCAATTTAGTGTCATTTCGGTAATTTATGCAATTGTGCACATTACGATAGAACTGATAAAAGAAAGGAGAAAAAAGTGAGACAGGATAAATATGATTACAATGAAGCAGCACGAAGATATGCTGAGAAGCTAGACCGAATTGACAGAGCTATAGAAGAAGAGCTGCGAAAGGAATTCCTGACAAAAGCAGGCAAGATATTGTTGATTGCATCGATTATTCTGTTTATGCTACCGCTGATTTTGATAAAGGAATCAGTCATGGTGGAATTACGCTTTCAGCTGGTCAGTTGTTTCGGAATGATTGCGGCAATTGCCATGATTAAGGCGGGTCGTGACTGACGCATTCAAAAGGAGTGATATTACTTGGAAGATATTTTCAAGACAAATAAAGCATATCTTTTTCAGTATCGAAAGAAGATGGAAAAAATTCAGCGGTTGGAAGACAAGCTGGCACAGATTGACAGTGATCTTATCGTGCTCAAGTCCCCAGCCATGAGCAGTGAACCTAAATCATCAGTCAAAATAACGCTGACAGACAAGCTTATTCAAAGGGAAGAGTTGGAAGATAAAATCAACACGCTTCTCAAGTATGCACGTCAGGACAGGACAGACATTACACGATGCATTGACGCTCTCGACAATCAGAAGCAGGCGTTGGTTTTGGACCGATACTTCATCGGCCTGCAGTCTCTAGAAGAGATAGCGGACGATGTCAGCTATAGCTGCAGCTATGTCACCAAGCTTTACATTCAGGGCGTTCAGTCAATCAGTGTAGTTTGAGTGCAGTTGTAGTGTAGTTGAAGTGTAGTAAGAGTGTAGTTGGAGTGTATACAAAGTAACCGTGCATACATGCTATTATGATAACGTCGAAAAAGGCAAGAGATTAACACCCCCTTGGGGATACCATGCCAAGATGGTAAGCATCCCCCTGGAGTGCAAGTTAATCCCTTGCCTTTTTATATACCACCAGTGGAGGTGACAGCATGGTCAGAGCTGACAGACAAGGACAGCACAGGACTGCATTTGAGAAGAATAAGAGAAGAATATTACTGACACAAAACGTCTGTGGGATTTGCGGCAAGCCTGTTGACAAGACGCTAAAAGCTCCGGATCCATTGTCGCCTGTCATTGATCACATCGTACCGATTAGCAAGGGTGGTCATCCATCTAGTCTGGACAATCTGCAGCTGGCTCATTGGCAATGCAACCGTCAGAAATCGGACAAGCTATATGCTAGTGGATTTAAAAAGAAGCCTCAAGTAATCGGCAACAGGAATCTTCCGCAGTCACTGGACTGGTCCAGATACAGGGGGGTATAGACCCCCTACACGGGCCGTCCGTGCTTTCCCGCCGTCACTGTACATTTTTTCTCGTGCGACATGAAAGGAGTAGATAAAGTGAGTGAATTTAAGGGTATGGGGTACCTGAAACGCAAGCTGGCAACCGTCAGACCACGGGTTCTGATGAGATACAGGCAGTATGCAGCTAAATATCATGATTCCCCCGTCGGACTGACTATCCCGCCTAGTGTGCGTGATCGGTATCGTGCTGTACTTGGGTGGAATGCGAAAGGTGTTGACGCTCTGGCAGACAGACTGGTATTCAGAGAATTTGCAAATGATGATTTTGGAGTAAATCAGATTTTTAAGCAGAACAATCCCGATGTGTTTTTTGACAGCGCAGTTCTATCGGCATTGATTGGCAGCTGCTGTTTTGTCTACGTCTCTGCTGATTCTGATTCTGCTGATCCTGTGCGTCTGCAGGTCATTGAAGCGTCTAATGCCACGGGTGTCATTGACCCGATTACGGGTCTGCTAACGGAAGGGTATGCCGTACTTCAGCGAGATATTGATACAGAGGCACCGCTTCTGGAAGCATATTTCACGTCGACTGAAACGTGGTATTACCCTAAAGGCGGTTCACCATATTCAATCGCCAATCCCGCTGGTATGCCGCTGCTTGTTCCGGTCATTCACAGGCCCGACGCTGTCAGACCGTTTGGTCGGTCAAGAATCACCAGATCAGGTATGTATTATCAGCGTTACGCCAAACGCACGCTTGAGCGAGCCGACGTCACGGCCGAATTTTATTCGTATCCGCAGAAATACATTCTTGGCATGGATCCTGACGCTGAACCGATGGATGCGTGGAGAGCAACGGTTTCATCTCTTTTGAGGATTGACAAGGATGATGATGGCGACCGTCCTACTGTCGGCCAGTTCACGACCGCAAGCATGGCTCCGTTTACCGAGCAGCTGAAAACCGCAGCTGCCGGTTTTGCCGGAGAAATGGGATTGACACTTGATGATTTGGGCTTTGCGTCTGATAATCCGTCTTCAGTTGAGGCAATAAAGGCCAGTCACGAGAATCTGAGATTGGCTGGACGTAAGGCGCAGCGGTCACTGGGCAGTGGCCTGTTGAATTGCGCATATACGGCGGTGTGTCTTCAGGACCAGTTCCACTATGCACGCAGCCGTTTTGTTGATACTGAGGTTAAGTGGGAACCGTTATTCGAGGCCGATGCTAATACGCTGACGCTGATTGGCGATGGCGTAATCAAACTCAACCAGGCGATTCCGGGATTTGTGACGGGCGAGACCATCAGGGATTTGACCGGCATTCACGGCGCAGAAAACACCAAACCGCAGATTACTACACAGTCAGAGGTGGTAAACGATGACTGATGATGTCTTGCCGGAGTTGCTGAAACTGGTCTGTGACGAATTTGAAAAGTCATATGCTGCTAACGGGATTGTCAAACAGGTGCAGAAGAAGCTTGAGGATAAGTCAGCTACATATGCTGACGCTTACGAGTACGCATATGAGGTCGGCTGCATGCTCTCTGACGCCCTGACAAAACATGTAACAAACGAATTATTGCCTAACGGAACAATGTACTACAATATTGCTCAACGGCTGTTACAGAAAACGCTGGGTACCAATTATGAACTGGTGTCCGAACTGGCGGCTGGTGTGCAGAAAGTTCTCAATAGGAAGGCGGGCCTGACCCTAGCCGCACTGAAACCGGACATTGATCAGGATAAGGTTGACGGCTTGATTGAGCGCCTGTCCAAAGGTGATTTTGAAAATGACAAGTTCGTCATGGGCAGTCCGATTGCTAACTTCACGCAGTCCGTTGTTGATGACACAATTGCTAAAAACGTTGAATTCCACGCCAGCGCAGGTCTGCAGCCGAAAATCGTCAGAAGATATGCTGGCAACGGCTGCAAGTGGTGTGCAAATCTGGCGGGAACGTACAATTATCCAGTTAAACAAGAGATCTATCGCCGTCATGATAACTGTCGCTGCATTGTTGAATATTTTCCGGAGGACGGAAGAGGCGTGCAGAATGCACACACTAAGGGGTGGAGAAACGAATCGAAAGTCGAACGTGAAAGGATTCGTAAATCAAAAGGCGATAATGGCTTTAGAAGAAAAGACAGCATTCAGACTGCAGCCGAAGCGGAGGCAAGGTCATTGGGATATAATCCGATTCCTACGTCGAAGGCTGTTGAGTCTTTAAGGAAAGAGGCAAGAATATGGCAAAAAGACTTGGAAGATGAAGAGATAAGGTCGATTAATAAATATACGTATAATGGCACAGATAATGATGGCAAGAAATTGTTTTTCAAAATCAATGAATTTTTGGAAGGTCGTTATTTCCCAAAAGATGAAAAAGAAAAGGAAATCATTTTGAGAAATGCAGGTTTTATAAATAAAGGCCTATCGAAATTTAAACTGAAAGATGATATAATAGTATACAGAAATGATAGATTACCCCAAAAACTTAATAAGCGGTTGAATAAGTTTTTAAGTACTTCAGCTATGCCAAAGGCGGTAATAGGAAAGGTACCCAATGTGGCGATTATTGTTCCCAGGGGAAGTAATGGCGGTTACGTTGAATTGATAGCTGATGAAGCATATAGAAAGCAGCGAGAGTTTCTTATAAACAGTGGTGCTGATTTAGAGTTAGTGAAAAAAGAGGCTGGTTTATATATTTATAAATTGAGGTGATATTTTTATGTTAAGTAAGGAATTGGCTCGAAAATATTATCAGGAACGAATTGATTCAGAATCTTACGATGACTATACCGAAGAAGAACTGCGTCTTCAAAAAGAAAGAGCAAAAGAGTTGAAAGATTATGTTGAAAAACTGCGTAGAGAAGAACAAGAAAAATTAAAATCTAAGCATCCGTAAGGGTGTTTTTATTTTTCCATAACGTGTTTAAGAAGTGCAAACATGGCTAAAAATGACTATGATGTGGCTGGCTTAATCGAAATGGTATTCGGCGGTTAATTAAGTTAACCGCTATTTTTATACTCTTTTTTTGCCCTGTCATATGGCGTTAAACTGGGCAATACGATTGAAAGGAAGAAGGCCATGGCTGAAAAACGACTAGGCAATCAGAATCCTACTCAATCGGTAATTCTACCATACACTGGATCCTTGTCGGATGAAGCAATCGCAATATACGAAAAAACCGGGCTGAAGAGCTACCCGTGGCAGAAAAATCTTGTCAAGTCAATCATGGCTGTTGATGATGATGGCTTATGGGTGCATCAGAAGTTCGGTTTTTCTATACCCCGCCGTAACGGTAAAACGGAAATCATCTATATTCTTGAACTGTGGGGACTTAAGCACGGGCTTAACATGCTGCATACGGCGCACAGAATCAGCACTTCTCATTCATCTTTTGAGAAGGTCAAGAAATATCTTGAAAAGATGGGTTTGACTGATGGCGATGATTTTAACTCAATAAGAGCTAAGGGACAGGAACGCATCGAACTTTATGAGACGGGCGGAATTATCCAGTTTCGTACGAGGACATCCAATGGCGGACTGGGCGAAGGCTTTGATTTTCTCGTTATCGACGAGGCGCAGGAGTATACGACCGAACAGGAATCGGCACTCAAGTACACGGTGACCGACAGCAACAATCCTATGACAGTCATGTGCGGGACACCGCCAACTCCTGTTTCTTCCGGGACTGTTTTTGTTAAATATCGCAAGTCATGTCTGTTCGGCCAGGCAAAATATTCCGGCTGGGCGGAGTGGTCGGTATCTGAGGAAAAGGAAATCGACGACATCGATGCATGGTACAACTCAAATCCGTCACTTGGGTTTCACTTGACCGAACGCAAAATCGAAGCCGAACTAGGTGAAGACAAGCTTGACCACAACGTTCAGCGTTTAGGCTTTTGGCCATCGTACAATCAGAAATCTGCAATTGCAGCAGCTGAATGGGATGCGCTAAAAGTTGACAGTTTGCCAACTTTCCAAGGCAAACTTTTTGCCGGTGTCAAATATGGTCAAGACGGGGCAAACGCTGCGTTGAGCATTGCGGTGCATACCGCAGATAAGCGGGTGTTTGTTGAAACCATCGACTGTCAATCAGTTCGCAATGGTAATCAGTGGATCGTTAATTTCCTAAAATCCGCTTATGTGGAGCAAATCGTGATTGATGGAGCTAGTCGTCAGAAGATCCTGGCTGACGAACTCAAGGACTATCATGTCAAAAATGTGGTACTGCCGACCGTCAAGGAAATCATCACAGCCAACTCGATGTGGGAACAGGCGATTTATCAAAAAACGCTGTGCCACGCAGGGCAGCCGACGCTTAGCAGAATCACAACGAACTGTGATAAACGTAGCATTGGCTCAAGCGGCGGTTTTGGGTACCGATCGCAGTTTGATGACATGGATATCAGTGTTATGGACAGCGCGCTGCTGGCGCACTGGGCTTGTGCAACCCTCAAGCCCCGTAAAAAGCAGAAAGTAAGCTATTAAATGCACCTAAATGGTGCTTTTTTTATGCTCAAAAATTACCGAACGCACGGGAAATGCGGAGAAAGGAGACATTTTGAATGTCAGAATTTAAAACAATCGAAACGCAAGAAGAACTGGATCGCATTGTAAAAGAGCGTTTAGCTCGTCAAAAAGAAAAATATGCTGATTACGATGCATTGAAATCGCGCGTGAAGGAATTGGAAGATGAAAACGCAGAACTGCATACTGCTGCTGATGTTTCTGCTAAAGATAAAACCGCACAGGAAAACCAAATTGCCGAATTGCAATCTAAAATTTCCGATTATGAAACGGAAAAGACAAGGACACGCGTGGCTCTGCAATATGGTTTGCCCCTCGACTTGGCCAGTCGTTTGCGCGGAGACGATGAAGAAGCATTGAAACAGGATGCGGAAAATTTGGCGGGGCTCATGCACGCAAACGGGCCAAAAGCTCCGCTTAAGTCAACGGAGCCGACAGTAACTGATGATAAAGGCTGGGTGCAGATGACGCGCCAGCTTACAGAACGTTAATTTAAAAGGAGATTGATATTATGGTTGATACATTAAAAGGCGGCACAACATTTTCGCCGGAGCTTGTTACAGAATTGATGTCGAAGGTCAAGGGCTATTCAACCCTTGCCAAGCTGAGCGCTCAAACGCCGATCCCATTCAACGGTTCACAACAGTTTGTTTTTAATTTGGAAGGCAACGCGCAGATCGTTGGCGAAGGCGAAACGAAGAAACCGGGCAAGGCAACTCTTGAATCGAAGGTTATTCGCCCGACGAAGTTTGTCTATCAAGCACGTATTTCAGATGAATTTAAGTATTGTTCAGAAGAAAAGCAGATTGATTACCTTCAGGCATTCAGCGATGGCTTTGCCAAAAAGATTGCGGTTGCTTTTGATTTGGCAGCAATCCATGGCCTTGAGCCTAAATCACTCACTGATGCTTCATTTAAGGCGACAAATTCTCTTGACGGTTTGGTGACGGGCGTTGATTTTGACGCTAAGAAACAGCTTGATGACCAGATTGACGCAATCGTTCAAACAGTTGTTGCAAATGACTATGATGTTACGGGTCTCGCGCTTTCTCCGGCCGCAGGTCAAGCTTTGGCACAGATCAAGGTCAACGGTGTAGTGCAATATCCGGAATTCCGCTTTGGTCAAAATCCTAACGCATTTTATGGTATGACGTCCGACGTCAACAAGACGCTTGCAACAAAAGGCGCTACTTCCGAAGATGATTATGTCATCGCGGGCGACTTCCAAAATGCCTTCAAATGGGGCTATTCAGAAGAAATCCCGCTTGAAGTTATCGAGTATGGCGATCCTGATCAGACGGGCCGTGATTTGAAAGCAAACAATGAAATCCTTCTTCGTGCAGAATCGTTTATCGGTTGGGGCGTGCTTGACGCTAACGCGTTTGCACGTATCAAAGCGCCAGCAGCTTAGTCACTATAGATTAGTTTAGGGGGTGGTAGGGTGGCAAACTTCGCAACCATCGAAGATGTTGAAAAATTATGGCGTGTATTAAAGCCGACTGAACGTGAACGGGCGCAGAATTTGTTGGAAACAGTGTCCGATTCTTTGCGCGTCGAGGCGAACAAAGTCGGCAAGGATTTAGATGCAATGGTCGCCGAAAGCGTATCATATGCTAACGTTGCTAAATCGGTAACGGTCGACGTGGTAGCCAGAACACTGATGACTGCAACTGATCAGGAACCGATGACGCAGGTAACTGAAAGTGCGCTTGGGTATTCGTACAGCGGCTCTTTTTTGGTCCCGGGTGGCGGTTTGTTTATTAAAGACAGTGAACTTAGACGCTTAGGCTTAAAAAGGCAACGATACGGGGTGATGAATTTATATGACGAGTAGACTGCACGGAATCACGGTTATACTTGTTGATGAAATGAACACAGGTGAAGATCCGTTTGGTCAACCGGTTGTTGAAAAAACCGAAATTCCGATTGAAAACGTGCTGGTCGCACCGGCATCGACGGATGATGTTACCGCAGAGCTGAGTTTGACCGGCAAGAAAATCGTATATGAGTTGGCGATCCCCAAGGGCGATATCCATGACTGGACTAATAAAACAGTCAAATTTTTTGGCAAAAAGTGGAAAACGGTCGGAATTCCGCAAGAAGGCATTGAGGACCTGATACCGCTTGACTGGAATAAGAAAGTGATGGTGGAATGCTATGAGTGATTCTAAATTCGTTCTAAATCGTGCCGGAGTAGCGGAGCTGATGAAATCATCGGAAATGCAAGCGATTCTGAAGGATAAGGCAACCGCAATCCGCAACCAGTGCGGTGACGGTTATGAACAGGACATTTATGTTGGTAAAAATCGTGCGAATGCAATGGTTTCCGCTGAAACCATCAAAGCCAAGCGCAGCAATGCCAAGCATAATGTGTTACTAAAGGCGGTGAATGCTGCACATGATTGAACTGATTTTAAAGCAGTATCTGAATGGCGCGTTAGATGTCCCCGTTTTGTTTGAGCATAAAGCAGGCACGGATGTTCCGTTTGTCATTGTCGAAAAGACGGGCGGCAGTAGCGATAACCATTTGCAGAAAGCGACCATTGCTATCCAGTCATATGCCGCATCACTGTATAATGCGGCTTTGCTAAACAATCAAGTTGTGCAGGCAATGAGCAAATTCGACGAAATCGAAAACATCACTGGCGCGCATCTAAATAGTAACTATAACTATACTGATACAGAAACAAAGAATTATCGCTATCAAGCGGTTTTTGATATTAATTATTTACAGGAGGTATAAACATGGCAAATCAACCTAAATATGTTACGTCTGCCAAGCCTAAAGTGGGCGGCAGTATCTATAGCGCACCAATCGGCACGGCACTGCCGACTGACGCAACCACCGCGCTTAATACGGCTTTTAAATGTCTCGGATATGTATCTGATGATGGTGTGCAGAACTCGGATGACCGCAAAACCACCGACATCAAGAGTTGGGGCGGTGACATCGTTAACTCGGTTCAAACCGAAAAAACAGATACGTTTAAATATACGCTGATTGAAGCATTGAATGTTGACGTTCTTAAAGAAATTTACGGTGATTCTAATGTAACAGGCAACCTCGATACGGGCATCACGGTCAAATCTAACTCAACAGAACTTGATGAACACGTAATCGTAATTGAAATGGTATTGCGTAACAACGTGCTCAAGCGCATTGTTCTCCCATCTGCCAAAGTTACGGACGTTGGCGAAATCAAGTATAAGGACGGCGATAACGTCGGTTACGAAACTACCGTTACCTGTTTCCCCGATGACAACTCAAATACGCATTACGAATACATTGTTAAGCCTAAAACGGCAGTTTCAAGAGGTGATCGTTAATGCTGAAGGGTAAAACTAAGACTGGGTTCCAATATGAATTTGATGAAAAAATCTTGAAGAATTATGAACTGGTCGAGTTGCTGGCAGAGGTTGACGATGATCCGCTTGTCTTGCCAAAAATCTTTAAGATGTTACTAGGTGATCGAGTTGAGGAACTTAAAAATCATGTCAGAGATGCAGACGGGGTTGTTGATATCGAGAAGATGCTGACCGAATTTCAAGACATTTTCTCAACTCAAGCCGAGTTAAAAAAATAGTTTTCCTTGCCGCCGCAATCAGCACCGATGAAGATGCTTTGACATGCGACCTGGCCGAAACGTATGGCATTTACAATTACAGACAGCTACCTGCATACCGGGTAGCTGTTTTTGCTTATGGGCTGAGGGATGATTCTAGAATAAAAATGGCAATGGCCGATGCAACGTTGCCGTTAAACACGTTGCTACAGGCTGGCATACTTGACAGGCTGAGCATTCTTATCTGGCAAAAAACGGAGGATGCGCAAACCGGCAAGAACAGGCCGATGAGCGTAGTAGATTTGCTGATGGGCAACACACAAGAATCTGAAACCGAAAATGTATCGTTTGCGAGCGGCAAGGAGTTTGAAGAAACACGCAACAGAATCCTGAAAGGAGTGGTAGACAATGGCGACTGAACTGGGCAAAGCGTATGTGCAAATCATACCATCTGCACGGGGCATCAGTGATGGGATTGCTAAAGCTGTTGTCCCGGAATCAGCAAAAGCTGGTCATACAGCCGGTGTTAGTTTAGGCTCCAAGTTGGCTAAAGCCGCTTCTGCAGCAATCGCCGCGGCGGGTATCGGAAAAGCCATCGCTGCGTCAATCAGCGAAGGTGGCAAACTGCAGCAATCGATTGGCGGTGTCGAAACGCTGTTCAAATCGTCTGCCGGCACGGTAAAAAAGTATGCACAAGAGGCATACCGCACAACGGGTGTGTCCGCTAATACGTACATGGAAAACGTAACCAGTTTTGCCGCATCCCTGGTGTCGTCGCTGGGCGGCAACACCAAAAAAGCCGCAAAACTGGCTAACACGGCAATGACAGATATGGGCGACAATGCCAATAAAATGGGCACCGATATGGACCTGATCACGCAGACATATCAATCGCTTGCGCGTGGTAACTATGCCATGCTTGATAATCTCAAGCTTGGTTATGGTGGTACTAAATCCGAAATGGAGCGATTGATGCGGGACGCTGAAAAGCTTACCGGTGAGCACTATACTGTTGGTGATTTTGCTGATACCGTCAAGGCGATTCATGCGGTCCAAGAACATCTGGGCATCACGGGCACAACTGCCAAAGAAGCGGCAACAACCCTTGAGGGTTCGTTCAATTCGATGAAAGCATCGTTTCAGGACGTTCTCGGTAATCTGTCAGATGGGGAACTTGACATCACGCCATCACTTAATGCGCTGGCGACAACCACGTCTAACTTCCTATTTAACAACTTCTTGCCGATGATTGGCAGAGTGTTTAAGAATCTGCCCGGCGCGATAGGCACGTTCATTCAGGCGGCCGCTCCCAACGTCAAAAAAGGTATTCAAGGACTGTTTTCAAATCTTGGCATTAAAATCGATTTTTCAAGCATTACGTCGAGTTTTTCAAAAATCACGTCGGCGATTCAACCGGTTGTCAATACGATTAAAAACAGTTTTTCACATTTGAAATTTAGCGGATTACAGTCACTTGCCAATGCGATTCTGCCGGCGGTTTCAGCCGGTTTTTCTTCCTTTGCTTCAGTCGCGGGTCCTGCTATTAGCGGAGTAGTCAAATCGTTCGCGTCACTGTGGAATGCGGCTCAACCGCTAGTCAGCGTGATTGCTGGTGCGCTTAAACCGGCATTTCAGGTTTTAGGCGCATTCTTGGGCGGTGTGTTCAAGGGCGTTTTGAGTACGGTTAAATTTGCTTTCGACGCACTCAAGGTTGTTATTCTGGTCATCACACCGATTGTTAAAGTAATCGTTAGCGTGTTCAAAGCATTTTCACCGGTTATTACAACGCTAGCGGGGTTCATTGGTGAATTGATCGGAACTTTCGGCAGTCTCGGTACGGCCGGAAAAGTGATGAAGTCGCTTGTCAGCGGAGCATGGAATGGCATTAAATCGGCCGTTTCAGTTGCGGGCGGTGGCATAAAGAGTGTAGTCAATGCCGTCAAAGCTGCTTGGAATGCATTGGGCAAAGCGGGATCATGGCTCAAGAATGCGGCATCTGGCGCATGGCATGGCTTAGGCAACGTAGTTTCCGGCGTGTCAAGAGGCATTAGGGGTGCAGTAAATGGCGCCAAAAATGCGTTTAGTGCATTTGGCCACGGGGTGTCTAGCATTTCTGGCGGAGTTCGCAACGTTCTCGGCGGGGTCAGGAGCGCATTCAACGGTTTAAGGAACATATCTTTAGCGGGAGCGGGTCGAGCTATCATGCACGGTTTCCTACGTGGCCTTAAGTCCGCCTGGGGCGGTGTCAAGCACTTTGTAAAAGGTATTGCGGGTTGGATTAAGAGACATAAAGGACCTATCAGTTATGATAAAAAACTGCTGATTCCGGCCGGTAATGCGATTATGTCCGGCTTGAATGGCGGATTGGTTTCCGGCTTTGAAAACGTCAAATCAACCGTTTTAGGCATGAGCAGCACCATCGCAGACACGTTGACGTGTAATCCGGTTGCCGCAATTACTGCAACTGGAAACGTTGCCCCGGGCATGGCCACCGCTAGCGCTACACCAGTTGTAATCAACTTAACGCTTGGAAACAGTGATTTTTCTGCTTTTGTTGACGATATCTCAAAAGCGCAAGGGGCTAAAGCGCAGTTCCAACGCAATTATAAATTCTAAAAGGAGGGGTTAGATGAAATCTCAAGTGGCATTTAGTTATGGCGGTCAGTGCTTGGATAGTAGCGTAGATGGGTTCATTACGCTTTCGGTAACTGGCAGAGGCGGGTTCACCCGTACAGTAACTGCTACGGATTTAGCCAGCGATGGCGCCAAATATCTGAGCTCGCGTTTAGAGTCAAAAAAGCTGACGATTAAGTTTTTTCTTAAATCCGTCAGTCTGGCTGATTTGATGGCCAAGACAGGCAAACTCAAACAGATTACTGCAGCTAAGAATACTACCGTTTCATTTGCCGATGATCCGCTGTATAAATACGTGGGCACAGTGACATCGGTTACGCTTGACGATACTACGCTACACCCGACAGGTTCAATCGAAGTTACACTGAGTGACCCGTATTGTTATTCAATTGCACGGCAAAAAACAGGCACTGGCGAAACGGTTGCTTTTGCCGATTACGACAGTGAATTTCCTAACATCCCTCTTTCGGTTGAATTTACGCCCAGTTCAGCCATTTCTTCTTTTCAGATGACAAGCAATCAGGGCAAAAAGTTTTTGCTCAACCAGGCAGTTTCGGCCGGAAAAAAGATAGTAGTTGATTTTAGAACGTTGTCATGCACCGTCAATGGTGCAAACGTATTGTCGAGCGTATCGCTTAACAGCAACTTCGCCGATTTTACGATCGATAAGAATACGACGCTGACGTTTAACTCAAGCGGTGAATATACGGTCAGATTCGAGGTGAAAAAATTGTGATTTTGTATCAGTTAGATAAGAAACAAGCCGTCATCGGCATAGCATCATCAGATATTTTAAGCGCAACTTTTGAAGAACAGATTAACACTGCTGGCAGTTTGAAATTTACCGTTGCCAAAAAATTGCGTGATGACTGTCTGTACGTACTGTTCCAACGGCCAAACGCGACAACATATATGTGCTTTAAAATCTTGACTGAAACTCAAGAAGACAATCAGGTCAACTATACCGCAGTTGAATCGGCATATGATGAACTGGGCGCATACTCGTATATCAAGGATTTGAGACCGCAAAATCGGACTGCTAAAGAAATGTTGACGCAGCTTCTTGCACAAACGCGGTATTCGGTCGGTTATGTTGCTGACACCGGCACGCAAACAACCAATTTCTACTACACGACCGTGTTGGCTAGTCTGCAGAGCGTGGTCAATCTGTTTAACCTCGAAATCACTTTTGACGTTGTCTTTGACCCGATTGACAATCAGGTCAAAAGGCGATTGGTTAACCTGTACACTCAAATGGGATCCAGAACCGGACGGCGGTACGAGTACGGCGATAAGCTGCTCAGCGTAACATGCGAACAGTCCAGTGACACTTTGGTAACTGCACTGGTAGGACGTGGGTCCAGTGTGCAGGTCAGCGAAGGTACTGATGGAAGTCCTGATGGATATAGTCGTAAGATCACGTTTGCTGATGTTGTTTGGAAAAAATCAGCGGGCAATCCGCTTGACAAACCGGCAGGGCAAGAATATCTTGAGGACCCGTCCGCAACGGCCGTATATGGTTTTTCTGACGGTAAACCGCGAATCGGCTTTGTCGAATTTGACAAAATCAATGATAAAAATTTATTGATAAAGGCAACGTATGACAAGCTGCAAGAACTCAAACGGCCTAAAGTGTCGTTTAAAGCGTCAGTTACTGATGTTGGCAATCTGTCACTGGGGGATACAGTGGCGATTATCCGCCATGATTTAAAAATTGAGTATTCCACGCGCGTTTACAAGGTTACGCATGACCTGCTCAACCGCCAGAACAACACAGTTGAACTGGGGGATGATTTTCAAGCCGCCAGCATAACGTCAACGATCAGCGCAGTGCAAGATACCGTGCAATCAGCTAAAGAATATTCACAGTCTGCCCTACAGTCGGCAAATGGCAAGAATACCAACTTCTATGGTGCTAATCAACCACTGTATGCTGTTGAAGGCGATTTGTGGTACAAAGACCTTGGCAACAGTGAAACCGAGATGTATCAGTACAAAAAAGGAAACTGGGAGCTGATCACATCAACCGCCGAACTGCATAACACGCAGAAGGAAGTTGACCAGGCCATCAAAGATTTCAATGCACAGTTCAAGGAAATCGATGATAAGTACGTTCCTAACGAGACTTACCAGACTGAGAAGCAGGCATTTTCCACGGCCGTGACTAAAGCCTCGGAAACGGCTCAAGCGGCAAAGGCAACTGCGGATACTGCTTCGGCAAATGCAACGGAAGCAAATAACAGCGCAAGTGAAGCGCGCGCTAAAGTTGATGACGTTGCTAAAACCGTGACAAAAAACGGCAAAGCAATTGGAGAAGTCAAGTCAGATGTCAGCGGCGTAAAAGCTACCTATGCTACCCTTGATGGCAAGGTTACGTCAATGTCGGCTAGAGCGGGTGCAGTTGAAGCAGCATTGAGTGATGGAAGGGGCGGGTTGATCAGCGTTAAAGCTGAAAATAATCGTATTGAATCCCTCGTTGATTCTAAAGTCAATGGTAGTGAGTACAACACGTTTAAGCGACAAACGTCAACCGAACTCAGTCAAAAAGCCAACAAAACTGATTTGAACGGATATGTAACGGGGACACAATTTAAACAGACGGCAGATAAAGTTGACACGCTTGCAAGTGATGTCAAGTCTGTAAAAACAAAAGCTGATAATGTCGAAACGACTATGAATTCGACAAGCTTCGCAAACAGCGTGGTTAAGGCAAGCGGCATCGACACGAAAGTAGCCGGGTATGATACTACTATCAGGAAGCTGATTGGCAAGGATGGGGCAACTGGCGATTTGAACACGCTGGTATCTGCCTACAGCAACGAAACCAGTCAAACAAAAAAGCAAACAACTAATTTGATTAGTGCACTTGACTACAACACATCGACTGGATCTTTCGGTAGCGGATTTGCCAAAAAAGTTGCTGATGCATACGGCACGACCGAATCGTACAAGGCGCTTAATGGCAAAATCGACGGTCTGCAAATTGGCGGGACGAATTTGCTGGACAATAGCTCAATGGAAAGCGCGGCGATAGGGCACAACTCGTATGACGCTATGAGTTTCCAAAACGGCTGGACAGTCTTCACGCAGAAAACAGCAAAACAAAACCGCAACAACTGGTACATCGATATGCCCAAGGGCCAACCGGAAGCGGGAATCTATACAGTTAGTATCGATGTTAAGTTGCTCAACTGCTCTTCTAGATTGCCCACGGCTGAGCTGCTAATTCGTAGAAAAAGCGATTGGTTCTCTTACGGGACGAGTGGAGAGTGCACGCTTAAAGTAGGACAGGCTGTCCGCTTGTCTGCCATCGCCACATCTCCGGTACAGCCGACCAATGACTCGGCGGCTACCGTTCTGCAGCTATGCACTACAAGCTCTTTTGTTGGTCAAATCGCTATCCGCCACGTAAAACTCGAAAAAGGCAACAAAGCAACTGACTGGTGTATGTCGGATGGGGACATTAACAAGCGTATACAGGACCAGGCCGATGCACTCACGGCCTATCAAGCCGAAGTCAAGCGTACTTATGCTTTATCATCATCTGTGTATACCAAAACGGAAACGCAGACTAGAGAGAATGCGCTTAAGAACTCGACGATCAATAGCTTAAAGGCCACCGATGATTGGAAAAAGTTGATTAAGATTAATCAGAATTCAAGCTGGATTCAAGACGCAACCGGTTTCCAACAGCAAGCGTGGAAATACAATCTGGATTCAAGCGGTCAGCTCATCGGCAAAAAGAGTTTCGGAGACGGAAACGTTGGAGAGTGGACGTGCAATGACTTAAAAACGAAAGCTGTTATCAGTGGTATCACTGGTTATAGTGCATACGGTTACCACAAATGCATCTGCACGCCTAACGCCAATGACCTGTACTGGAATGTCGATTGCAAGGTAAATCCTGGCGACAAGTATTATGTAGAATTGTTAGTCCCGAACTTTTACAGTGTGCATGGCGGGCGCGCAATAAACGTTAGGGGTCTCTTTAGGTACACTAAAGACGGAAAAACCGCTTGGCAAACGGGGCCATCTGGTCAAGTTGCAGGCAATACTACTGGGTGGATTAAAGGCATCATAACCGTGCCAGACGGCATCACAAGCGTAAAGCCATGCATATCAGTCAAAGACGGTGGGGTTACCAGCGCTGTCCATCTGACATATGCCAGCTTTACAAAACTAGATGACTACACTCAGTCAAACATGACGTCAATCAAACAGTCATCAGATGGCATTGGTTTAAAAGTTGCCCAACTCGTCGGGGGTTCTGACATATCGAAAATCGACATGACGAGCTCTGCGATTAAAATTGATTCAAAGCATATCTTATTAAATGGAGATGTTGCGATTGACGGGACGACTTTCGCCAAAAAGATAAAAGCAACTGGTATCACGGCCGACATGATGCTGGCTGGCACTATCGATGCAGCCAAAATCAACGTCATTAACATTGATGCGTCGAAAATAACCACCGGCACGCTGACTGCCGTTGAGATGCATCAGAATGGCGGGGGCGCTGATACGTGGATCAACAAAGACGGCATACACAACCAAATGGGTAGCGATAACGTGTGGATAAAAGATGGGACGCTAGCAGCGTTTGATTCGGGCGGGCAAGGCATGTATATGGAGTCGGGGCAGTTAACGCTAGCCAGCTATGCTTACTGGCAGACCAACGGGGGGAACGACAGCATAGATTATGGTGTTATCAAATGTGAAGATGGCATGACTAGAAAAGGAATTGGAATCATTGGCAAGGGCGGGTTTAACTTGCGCACTGATAACAGCACGGTGAATGCATGGGCTGGAAATGGAATACTCGGAAAAGCTACGGCTGGCGCTGGAATCATAGGCACCGATGACGGCAAACTGATTTTTGGAAGCCTTAAACCTACTTTCATCGAGAGCGGTTTGAGCTTCACGGACTATATGGGCTTTGAACACATCACGTTTATACAGATTGGCGGGGATGCTGCCAAAGCTGGCATAGATATTGACAAAAACGGTTCTTCTGTTGTGATAAACGCTTGGGACATCAAGCTCGATGCTAAGGGCAAAAATGGCAACATCATCATGAATAATCTGACATATAACGGTAGCCATACCATCGATTTAAATGACGGTTCAGCCGATTTATGGTGGGGTCCTAAGATGCACGCCCCGTCTTTTGTCAACACGTCGGCGCTATCTAAAAAAATGAATATCAAAAAACTTGACGTTCAAACCGCCGTCAATGCTATAAAAAATACCGATATTTACGACTATCAGTTCAAAGAGTTTGGAGAGACCGGCAAACACTATGCCAGCCTTATCATTGATGACGTTAACGATAGACCACAGTACCGGGCGGCCGGTGCTTTTGTTGACGGCTTGGGACGTGATGACGGAACACAACTGGGATATCTGACAGTTGTTGTTCAGAGTTTATTAAAGGAAATTGATACATTGAAAGAAAGGATTGATAAGTAGTGGATCATACTCAAAACGTAATTCAACAACTAGCGATTGAAATCGCAAATGACAAAGTAACTATTGCAGAACTTAAAGCACAAATTGAAGAATTGAAAGCAAAGGAAAAGGAAAGTGAGCAAAATGAAATTGACTAACATTCAATACAACTTTAATGAGGACGGAACAACACAAAGTATCAACGTTTCGATGAGATTCGACGCATCGCCTAATTACGTATCGGCAAGCATTGAGTTGTCGGTATCGGATTTGACAGACGGCAAAACGCTTGACGATTTGACACGTAAGCAAATCAGCGATCTTGCGCACGCAAAACTGGTCAAAATTGTAGGCTAACATAAATGTGCGGGAGGGTGGGTAGGATAAAAAAGGAGTGATTAAATGTTGCATATAGAATATTTTAAACATTTGTCGGCACTGATTGATAACCCCGTGTTCTTTGCGTTTTTCCTAGCGGTTCTAATTGACGTCATGACGGGGTTCGTCAAATCACTGGTCAACAAAAAGACAACGTCCAGTAAAGGGATCGGCGGACTTATCAAGCACTCGACTTTGTTGTTGATCGTATGTATGCTATATCCGTTTTGCGATATATATGGAGCAAGCGGTATGGCAGACACGCTTTTGATTTTCTACATCCTGTTTTATGCGATTTCCATCACGGAAAATTTGGGCCAAATGGGAATCCCGATTCCATCTTGGCTTAAAAAATACATTTATAAGTTATCCGATGACTATCGAGGTGATGACGATGAGAAGTAAAATCATGTTGAGCTTTGCCGTATGCGCAGGGCTTTTTTTATGCGGTCAGAATGCGCAGGCAAATCGATTAGGCCAGGACGTATCTAGCTATCAATTGAGTGATTTCGATTACATGCTACAACGTAAACAACTAGGGTCTGAATTTACCATTGTCAAGCTAGGCGGTTCCGGTGGCTTTGAAGGAG
>ENA-ORRU01000909-ORRU01000909.1-human-gut-metagenome-genome-assembly--contig:-NODE-909-length-20018-cov-2.775184_pt1 | contig 20018 bp, 25 predicted proteins | sample MGYA00242184_ERZ509151 | MGnify/ENA primary metagenome ERZ509151 (study PRJEB26280, sample SAMEA2338667) | human gut metagenome | biome: human gut; feature: human-associated habitat; material: faeces... | reverse complement strand
AAGCCGATATTGCTGAATGGAAAGCTAAAGAGTTGCTTGGTGATAATAATGCAGAAGATAAAACAACACTGATAGATGATATTGGAGGCGAAGCAGATGGGGCAAACAATTAAGATGTCTAAACTGATTAATCCTCATTTCTATCGCCTTTGGTGCACTTCAAAGCCATATGTTGTTGCTAAAGGGGGACGCGGATCATTTAAATCATCTGTTATTAGTTTAAAGTTGGTAGCCATGGTTAAGCATTGGACTCAATTAGGAAAAAATGTATCTGTAATTTGTGTGCGAGAGAATGCCAGCTATTTGAGAGATTCAGTCTATAGTCAAATTAAGTGGGCATTGGATATGCTTAGTCTTTACGATGAGTATAAATTCTATACTAGTCCACTTAGGATCGTGCATAGGCGTACTGGAAGCACGTTTTATTTCTATGGCGCAGATGATCCGATGAAACTAAAGTCGAACGTGGTCGGGAACGTGGTTGCTGTTTGGTTTGAAGAAGCTGCAAATTTCAAAGGGCAGACAGTATTTGATCAATCGATACCGACGTTCATACGTCAGAAACCAGTATTTACGAATCAAGTTAAGGTTTTCTTCTCTTACAATCCGCCTAAGAATCCATATGATTGGATTAATGAGTGGGTCAAAAAATGTGAACGTGATGAAGATTACTTTGTAGACACGTCAACTTATCTAGATGATGAGTGGGGATTCACAAATGATGAACAACTTAAATTGATTGAGAAGTACAAGGTTAATGATCCAGATTATTATCGTTGGCTATATCTTGGAGAAGTTGTAGGATTAGGCACTAATGTTTATAACTTCGAGTTGTTTAACCGAGTGGATGAGATACCTGATAATGATTATTTAAGCGATCTTTATTTTTCGATGGATATTGGTCATGATGTATCTGCAACTACCTGTGGCGCTTATGGACTATCGGTAAACGGAAATCTATATGTGTTGGATACTTATTATTACAGCCCAGCAGGAAAAGTTAATAAAAAACCGCCAACGGAACTGGCACAAGATGTGCATGCGTTTGTTGAAAGAACATGCGATAAATACGATATGGATCCGGTTAATATGACGGCAGATAGCGCAGACGGAGCATTAGATAACCAGTACTATTCGATGTTTGGCATCCATTGGCATAAAGTGGCTAAAAAGAAAAAAGTTGAGATGATCGACCGGGTGCAGGACATTCTTGCACAAGGTCGTATTTTTGTACTTGATATTGACGACAATCAGGTATTTTTGTCTGAACATCGTGACTATCGTTGGGATGAAAAAACATTAAACGGCGATGATCCTAAGGTAATTAAGGAAAAAGATCATACTTGCGATCAGTTTATGTATCTTTGCTTAGATAACGAACGCGACTTTGGCTTGAAGTGGTAAAGGAGGCGATGACGTGAGTGTGCTTTCAACGTTAAAGAATTGGTTCAGGAAAGGCGGTGCAAGTCTGGGCATGATAAAAAGTTTGACATTAGTCACTGATGATAGACGGATTGCAATGGATCCAGGCGAATATACGAGAATAAACGTAGCTAAAAAGTACTATTCTGATGACTTTAGACCTATCGAATTTATTAATAGTTACGGAGACAAACGCATGCGCAAATATGAGTCTGTCAATGTAACCAAGTTAGCTGCAAGAAGGTTGGCATCGATTATCTTCAACGAGAGATGCAAAGTAGAAATCGGGGATGATGAGAAAGCAAACGAATTGCTTGAAAGCGTCTTTTTAGATAATGAGTTCTATCTAACCTTTGAAGAATACCTTGAAAAATGGATCGCTTTAGGCAGTGGAGCTATCAGACCTTATGTACAAAATGACAAGATAAAACTTGCTTGGATCACCGCTGACCAATTTTATCCATTGCATGTAAACACAAATGAGGTTAAAGAAGCTGCGATCGCAAGCAAAACTACTGTTGTAGAAGATGACAAAAATGTGTACTACACGCTTCTTGAATTTCATGAATGGCAAGGTAATAACTATGTGATCACCAATGAGCTTTACCGTTCGGATAGCGCTGATAGTGTTGGGGTGCAAGTCCCGTTAAGTTCAATTGAAGAATATGCTGATATGCAAGAAACGGCGACTTTAACAGGCTTAGTTAAACCTTTATTTGCTTTCTTCAAGACTCCAGGAGCTAACAACAAGAGGTTAGAAAGTCCGCTGGGTTTAGGGTTGATCGACAACGCAAGATCAACAGTCGATGCGATCAATCGTACCCACGATGAGTTTATTTGGGAAGTTAGATCTGGCAAAAGACGTATGGTAGTACCTAAGTCATGGCTTAAACGACCTAACGCCAATTCAAGACGTAGGGACAATGATACTCACCCGCCGATGTTTGATCCAGACGAGACAGTTTACCAAGCTATGTACGGTGATGATGGCGATATCGGCTTTCACGATATGTCGGTAGCAATACGCGTCGATCAGTATTCAAGCACAATGGAATTTTTCCTACATGAGTTTGAAAATGAGATCGGACTTTCACAAGGAACGTTTACTCAAAGTGCTAGCGGTATACAAACCGCAACAGAAGTAGTTTCAAACAACTCAATGACGTATCAGACTAGATCAAGTTATTTGACTATGGTCGAAAAAACGATCGCACAGCTAGTTGATGCTATTTTAGAACTTGCTCAATGCGGCGAACTCTTTAGCGATGGCAAAGCACGTTGGACTGGTGATGTGCAAAAGGTCAACATTAACATCGACTTTAACGATGGAGTGTTTATTGATCAAGACGCACAACTTAAAAACGACCTACAAGCTTTACAAGCAAGCGCATTACCGATTAAACAATTTTTGATGCGTAATTACAGCTTAGATGAAGCCACGGCTGATGAATGGGTACAACAACTTGAAGAAGAAAAAGCAAGTAGTGAGCCTGCACCAAGTGGTGAAGTAGGCTTGTTCGGAGGTGCTGACGATGGAAATAGAACAGATGTTGGCGAAAGCGGACAAGATAGCTGATTATTACGTTAAATTACAGCAAAAGATCTTTTATTTGCTGATAGACAGTTTTAAGACGACGAGACCTGAATTGATAAATCAGGATGATCCCGATAGTATTCTAGAGTGGCGCTTGCGTGCTTTATCAAAGATTGGAGCACTGACCAAAGACACTATCAAAATAGTTTCAAACACTTCTGGCAAGTCCGAAAGCTATATCTATGATTTGATCAAAGATGATGGGCTAGAAGTCGCAAAGGACATCAACGCCGAACTATCTGATGCATTGAAACAAAATAAGCCAATCAGTCCAGAAGTCAATAGCATTGTCAGCAGTTATGCTGCTCAAACGTTTAGAGATATCAATAACAATGTCAATCAATCGCTGTTATCCACTAACTATTCAAAAAACGGGGCTGTGAGAGCTTATCAAGATATTATCAACCAAACGGTCTTAGAAGTCCAAACAGGTCTTAAAACTCCTGACAGAGCTTTAAAGGACAATATCTATAAATGGCGTGATAATGGCATCAAAACTAATTTGGTAGACAAAGCAGGGCACAATTGGAGCTTAGAAGGTTATACTCGTACTGTAATCCGTACTACTGCAGCTAGAACTTATAATGATCTGCGCATTCAAAGCATGAAAGATTTTGATAGCGTACTAGCGACTATGTCTAGTCATCCGGCATCAAGGCCAGCTTGTGCCCCTATTCAAGGAAAGATAGTCAATATTGTCCCAAGAGAAAGCCCCAGATGCGATCCTGAATATCCCAGCATTTATGATTACGGTTATGGTAAACCAAGTGGATGCTTTGGAATAAATTGCGGACACAAATTATATCCGTATATCAAAGGCGTGTCGCATAATTTCCAAAAGCAATACGATCCTAAAGAAGCGATCGAAAAGCAAAAGATTCAGCAAAAACAACGGTACTATGAGCGCAATATCAGACGTCTAAAGTACGACTTGGATCTTGCCAGACGCCAAAATGACGTAGCAAGCGAGAGAAAGTTCAATCAAGCCATTAGAGGGTATCAAGCTAAATTACGTGATCTAGTGAAGAATAACGACTTTTTGACACGGCAGTACGATCGTGAACAAATAGTTCAAACTGTAACTAAAATTGATAAAACAAACAAAACACAGTCACAGCTTTATGTAGAGACAATGCTAAAGAGCGGTCAGTGGGGTAAGAAAATCAATCCAGAAAAACAAGCACCGCATATTGAGTCCACTAGAGTAGAAGGTAAGAGCTATTTGTATGATAATGAAGATCCGCAGGCATTGATGGACAAATATGCTGGTAAGGGTAAATTAAACAGAACTAAAAATGGTTTTGGAAATAAAGAAGTAGTCTATGTTGACCATATCATTGGGATAGATTATAATTCGGGTGAAGAGACAAATTGGATCAAAATCCATCATTCTAAGAAAAGAACTCATATAGTTCCGTACAAGCCTAAGGAGTGACAACTATGGATCTAACTAGATATTGGGGAAAACAGGTAGATGTTATGGATGTTGATGGGATACGTTATAATGGTTTTGTTAGGGCAGTAACTATTCCAGGGGATTCAGACGATAATTGTTATGAAATTGATCTTATTGGCACAGAACAATACGGTGATGATTATTTAACCTTAACAGAGCATGAAATAAAGGAAATATCCGAGGTGGATAATGGCTAAAAGTGATAGTTATGCTAGATGACAAGGAAACTTGGTATCTATATTTTGATGCAGAAGATTATGAATTTATTCGAAGAAAATTTCCTGAATTATATAATCTGTTTGAACAATATGTAGATAGGCGATCAAATGAAATAAGATTGGCTGTTACTGATAAAAGTTGTGATTATCTTGATAATAAAGTTTTGTTGGCCATTACAGAAAGTGCTGCTTATACACCTGATGGTAATCCAACTGATAACGCAGTTAAGTTAGAAACGATTTGGGATAAAGCTTAAACATCGGGAAACCGGTGTTTTTTGTTACAAAAAACTCTAATATTTGACCTAAGCAAGTCGTAAAAAGGCTTATTTTTTATGCGATCAGATCAGCGTGGGGCGTTCCACGTAAAATAAATACGTTAGGAGGTATCGCATAATGCAACGAGAATTTTTGCAGAATTTAGGACTTAGTGACGATCAAGTGCAAGCCGTTTTGACTCAACATGGTAAGTCGACAAATGAGATCAAGGGAAAACTTGCACGAGCAGAAGAACAGGTAGCGGATTTGCAAAATCAAATCGGTGATCGTGACAAACAACTAAAGAAACTTGAGAAGACTGTTGGTGATAATCAAGAGTTAGCTCAAGAAATTGATAAGTTGCGAAAAGAAAATGAGCAAACTGCCAAAGATTATCAAAGTAAGATCACGAAGCAAGCTAAAGATTTTGCAATCACTAATGCTTTGAAAGATGCAGGGGCTAAAAATACTAAAGCGGTTCTTGCTCTGTTGGATTTAGACAAGGTATCTGTTGATGAAGATGGTCAGCTATTCGGAATTGCCGAACAGTTAGAAGAACTTCAAAAGACGGATGCCTATTTGTTTACACCAAAGCAAATAGAACTAGAGAAAAAGGGCCCTGTCAACCTGTTTGCTGGTGGTAATCCTAGTTCTAACGTGGCTAAGGATCCTAAGAATATGTCATTAGACGAACAGACTGATCTATATCGAAAAGATCCTTCGCAATGGCAAAGTTTGTTCGGCAATAACAATAAATAGAAAGGCGGAATTTTAAATTATGGAAACACATTTATCAGACATGATCATTCCTGAAGTTTTTGGGAATTATGTATTAAATACGGCACTTAAAACCAACCGCTTTGTGCAAAGTGGTATTTTGACACCAGATCCGGATCTTGGACCACATTTGTTGGAAGCAGGTACAAAGATCACAGTACCTTTTATCAACGATCTATCTGGTGATCCAGACAACTGGACCGACACTGACGACATCCCTGTAGATCAACTTACATCAGGTAAACAACTAGGTTTGAAATTTTATCAAAGTAAAGCCTTTGGTTACACTTCATTATCTCAAATGATCTCCGGGGCCCCTATCCAAACAACGATCGGTAATCGCTTTGCAAGCTTCTGGACTCGCGCTGATGAGAAAATGCTATTAGCGGTTTTGGATGGTGTTATGGGCGTAACGAAGGTTAAAAACAGCAAATTCTATGATGCAACTTCTAAGACGCCAACAGACGCAGCTTTCAGTGCCAAAGGTTTTATTGCAGCCATTGGTTTGATGGGCGATCTTCAAGATACTTCATTTGGAGCAATTGCCGTTAACTCTGCTACTTACTCAATGATGAAGCTGCAAGGGCTTATCGAAACTATTCAACCTCAAAATGGCGCTATGCCTTTTGAAGCATATAATGGTTTGCGGATCGTACTTGATGACGATATCCCAGTTGATCTGACTAACAAGCAAAAGCCAACAACAACGTCTTATATCTTTGCTCCAGGAGCAGTTCGTTATTCTAGCGTTTTGGCAAGTACTGAAACTAAGTATGATCCGATCAAAAATGGTGGGACAGATACGATTGTTCAAAAACGTGTAGGAACGATTCACGTTGCTGGCACGTCAGTTAAACCATCATTTGCACCAACTAAGAGCACATTCCCGACGATGGAAGAGTTTGGCAAGTCTAGCACCTGGGAAGTTGTTGATGGCATTGATCCACGTACGATCGGCGTTGTTGCATACAAAGCTGAGTTAGATCCTGCATTAGTTCCAGGCGCAGAAGTTACAACTGCTGGCCCAGGAGCTGCAGTTCCTGGTACAGGACATTAGGAAAGGTCGTGAGCTGAATGCTAAGCTTTTCAGAATATCAAGAGCTTGGTGGTAGGCTGACTGATGAAGTTATATACACCAAGTTGGAGCATGATGCAGTTCAACTTTTGAACACTGCGACACAGATGTTTTATGTTAGAAATGACATCAGCACTGATCAAGATGAGTGGCGGGTAAAGATGTTTAAAATGGCTTTAGTTGCACAGATTGATTACACAAATGACGTCGGTGCTTCGACAGAGTATGAAATGGCACAAAAAGCTGTTAAGAGTGTGTCTATTGATGGAACTACTGTTACAACTGACGGAACATTCAAAGATAGTAGCACTGGCGGGATCTATAATATTGCTTTAGATTACCTTCTTCAAACAGGCTTGCTTTTTGGGGGTGTGGACATATGTTAAAGCCACCAAAAAATATGTGCAATCAAAACATTATCCTTAAGCTTAAAGTTGAAGATCCTGACGATATTTACGGTGAGTCTACTGATTTTGACGAGATTAAGTTAGATAATTGTGTGGTCCACGCTCGTACTGTCTACGAAGGATCCAACAACAATCGTCAGATCGTATCAAATGCAACTGTTATGCTATATGCTGGGATCACGACACCATTTATTAAACTGACAAAGGATCATCTTGGCTCAAAGGTCGAGTACAACGGTATTGAATACACGTTGACAAACATCAGCGAGTCAAGAGATCCATTCAGTGACGAGCTTTATCAATACAAACTACAAGTTGTTTAGGGGTGAATTAAGTGAGCGTTAAAGTCAATGTTAGTAGTGACGGCTTAGATAGAAAGTTCAGTCATTCCAGCTTAGTTCGTGGTCGTAAAGCGGCGGCTAATGATGCACATCAAGCTATGGAAAAATACGTACCTATGCTTCATACCGATGCTTCAACAAATTTGCGGAGCATGTCATTTGTAAACAGTGACGGGACTAGCATAAACTATAATGCTGTGTACGCCAGAGCCCAGTTCTACGGTTTTGTTGGTCGTGCTCCGGGGCATCGTGTACATAATTACACGACTCCGGGGACTTCAAGACGTTGGGATCTACGTTTGAAAGGCAATAAGCATGACATGGTCTTAGTCAAAGAAGCTTTTGTGAAGGGGGCTCAGTGGAATGGATCTTGATCTTCAGGAGTCGTTAGCAAAGTCGATCATGAAAGGTACAGGGCTAAAACTTAAAGTAGCTTATTTATCGCCTGATAGCGATATTGGCTTAGTACCTGTGCAAGGATCCCACGTTGTTGAGGCTGACTATTCAGGCAATCAGCTTTGGCAGTACAATTATGCGATTACGATCAAAACTAAAAGCGCACGAGAGGCTAAGGAAAAGCTCTTTGCTATCAGTAACTATTTGAATGGCTTGGATGAGCTATTAAGTGGAAATGGTAGCTTCAGATTTAATAATTTAGAAGTTTCTAGTGCGCCGAGTGAATTACTAGAAGATACAGCAGGGACGGTGATGTATGAGTTAGACATCGCTGTTTTTGTATACACAAAACGATAGGAGGCCATATAGATGGCAAAAAATACAAAGCCCATTGTGGGTACAGAATTAACAACTAAGGGGGCAGCGCTCAACGTTGTTAATAAATTATATCTTGATACGACAGATTCAACAGATTTAAATGATGTCACTACCGGCAAATGGGCGTGGTTAGCGTTAGATATTACGCAGATCACTCCAAGTGCCAATGAAACTTCGCAATCCGATGCTGACTATGCAGGTAACGGTTTTGGGTCTACTGAAATTACTTCTAAACGTTATCAATTAGCGGTTACTGGTAAACGTCACATTGGTGATGCTGCGCAAGATTATGTTGCAACTAAACAATTTGCGATCGGTAATGCTCTGCATACTCGTGCACTTTGGATTGATAATGGTGAAGCTATCTTGGCAGAGGTCACATTGTCAAACATTGTTCCAACGGGGGGTAATGCTAATGCTAGCCAAACGTTCCAAGTGACGATCGTGTTCAACGGTGCACCGGTTGCAATTGATGGCAAGCTGACAATGAGCGATCAACCCGTAGAAGATGGCACATACACAGCGACAGTTACACCAAAGAACCAAGGCTAAAAAACATAGAAACAGAGACGAGAAATGTGAGACGAAAAAAGAAAGGGTAATTTAATTATGTCAGTACTTAATTTAGATCAACAATTAACAGTCGATAACAAAAAGACAGTCCAAATCGGTGGTAAAGAATACGAGCTTATCTTTAACGATAAATTTGCCAAGCTTGTTGCCGATATGCAACTCAAGGTGGCAGAAGCAACAAAAGACTTTGATGGCGATGCTAAATTAGAGCAATTTGCCAAGAAAGAATACGCTGAACAAAAAGAACAGTTGATGACAGCTTTCGATAAGGGCAAAGTAGTCGTCATTGACGCCTTAGATCAGTTGTTAGGTGAAGGCGAGGGTGAACGCTTGTACAAGCACTACAACGAGTCTACTCAAGCTTTGATCGCTTTAGTTGCCTTATTGAATAAAGCTGCAAATGATGCTGTGTGTGAAACTAAAGCTAAAAACCGAGCTGAGCGTCGAGCTAAATATAAGAAAAACCACTAGAGGTGATGTGGCATGCTAAGTTTAACGCAAGATCCGTTAAATGAAGTGATCTTCAATGGTAAGAGCTACCACCTAGACTTAGCTTTCGATACAGTTCTTCAATATCTACAGCTTTCGTCAGATGACGATCTGTCAAAAGAGGAAAAGGTGGAGTATGCTATCACTCTCTTTTTGGATGAGCAAGATCTACCTAACGATCCAGAGTTTTATGAGCTAATATTTAAAGCTGTGAATGAAGAAATAACGGCAGATCCTTATGGCAATAATATGCCAAATAGTAACCCGTTTGGACTAGCGCCAATTAAGTATTTTGATTACGTTCAAGACGCAGAAGCTATTTTTGCTAGTTTCATGCGTGAGTATAAAATCAACCTACTCAAACAACGTGGGAAAATGCATTGGCGAGAGTTCAAAGCTTTATTTGATGGATTAAGTGAAAATTCGTACATGCAACGTATCATTTCCATTAGACAGCGTGATCTAAGCGAAGTTGATGATAGTAAGATGCGTCAGCAATTGACAGAAGCTAAAAGTTACTATGCGCTAGACGAGCCGCAAAAAGAAGAAGTCAAGCAAGAGCACGTAGCACAGACATCAGCGTTATCTGCAATGTTCAAAGCTATGCAAGGTCAAGTAAAGAAAGGGGGCTAGTGAATGGCAGCAGATGCAAGTGTTGTTATTGATTTTGATGTCAAAATGCAACAATTAGAATCAGATAGAGATCAGATCAATAAAATTTTGTCAGCAATCGGTGAAAATACTGGCGACAAGATGGATGACGAATTCAAAAAATCAGCTGATAAAGTTGTAAGCGAGGCAAAAAACGTCAAAAAAGATGTTGATGCAGAACTCAAAAAGCCAACAGCCACGATCACACCTAAAGTTGATGATAGCGAGGCGCAGAAAGGTACACAAAAGATCATCACTAGCCTTCGTAAGATTCCTAAAGATCAAAAGGTAAAGTTAGATGCTGACGCTAAAAAGGCAGGCATAGACGATTTTACGAACCTTTTGAAACGGATCCCTAAAAAAACTCGAACGGAGATCTTGGCTCAAGCGCAAAAGGGCGAAGTGATCGATTATGAAACGTTGTTAAACAAGCTACCTAAAAAGGTCTTGACTGAAGTTCAATTAAACGACAACGCAAGCGATAAGTTAAGGACTATTAAGAAAGAATCCGAAAATACTAAAAATGGCTTTACGCGCTTAAAAACTATTGTAGCTGGATCATTTCTTGGTGGTGCTGCGCTAAGCGGTGTGTCTATTCTTGTTGATGGTCTAAAAAATGTTGCCGTTGAAGGGGCGAATGCTTCAGATGCGATGGACAAATTTAGATCAACAATGAAACTTGGTGGCTTTGGTGAAGCTGAGATCAAAAAGGCCTCTGATCAAGTCATGGACTATGCTAACAAGACGGTCTATGACCTTGACGACATTTCTAATACGACCGCTCAGTTAGCCGCTAACGGTGTTAAGAACTACATGGGGCTAACAGAAGCCGCCGGGAATTTGAACGCCCAAGCTGGTGGTAACGCTGAAACATTCAAATCGGTTGCAATGATGCTTACTCAAACTGCTGGTGCTGGCAAACTGACTACTGAAAACTGGAATCAACTTGCTGACGCTATTCCGGGTGCTTCCGGTGTACTACAAAAAGCAATGAAAGACGCCGGCGCATACACTGGCAATTTCCGTGATGCTATGGCTAACGGCCAAATCACGGCGGAGGAGTTTAGCGACGCTTTGATGAAGCTTGGACAGACAGACGGAGCTAAAAAGGCTGCTGAGTCAACTAAGACTTTTCAAGGTGCGATTGGTAACTTAAAAGCGGCAGTCACTGACGGCATGAAGAATGTCATAGACGCTTTTGGTAAGGATCGTATCACCGGGCCTATTAACGGTTTTAGTGGCTCAGTTCAGGAGGCATTTGGGAAGGTCACAAAGACGATCGAGAAAAATAAAAAAGTTATCGATAACGTTGGCGCGGTGTTCTCTAATGTATTTAAAATAGTTGGTGTTGTCGGTAAAGCAGCTTTTGATACAGTGAAAGATGCCATATCTTGACTGGGTAATGGAAAAAGTTAACAAACTGGTTCCCGGCATGAGCAAGCTAGGCAAAAGTACCTCATCAGTGACTAAACACGAAAAAGCTTTAAGAGCTGTAGGGGTCGCAATCGGTACTATTGTTACAGCTCTGATCACTTTCAAAACAGCTCAAAAAGCAGTGGCGGGCGTTAGTTCGGCAATAAAGACATTATCCAATGTGACAAAAATCGCTTCCGGTGTTCAAAAAGCTTTTAATTTAGTGATGGCCGTTAATCCGTATGTGTTGATCGCTACCGCTATAGTTGCGGTCGGAGTGGCCTTTTATCAAGCGTACAAGCATTCTAAAACATTCCATGATGGAGTAAACAAAATTGCTAAAGTAGTTGTGTCATTTGCTAAAGATGCTTGGAAACACATTTCGGATCTATTCAGCAAAGTTACAAAGATCGTTAAGAAAGTCTGGAAAGAGATTGAACCGATTGTTAAGTCCGGAATGAAAGTTATTCGTGCGGTGATTGAGCTAGAAATGGCTATCATTCAAAAGGCTTGGAATAGAGCTTGGAATACAATCAAAACGGTCGTTCAAGCGATTTGGAAAATCATGGAACCGATCGTTAAATTAGGAATGGGAGTTATCAAAGGCGTTATCTCTGGAACGATGAGTATCATCAGTGGCCTTTGGAAAGGCGCGTGGAATTTGATCAAGGGCGTCTTGCATGGAGTTTGGGAGATAATGAAGTCAATCGTAAAAAACGCCTTAGATGTGATAGCAGACGTTATCAAGATTGTAACTAATGCAATCAAAGGCAACTGGTCCGGTGTTTGGAAAGGCATTAAAAACCTATTTAGCGATATTTGGAATGGTATCAAGTCTACTGGATCGGGAGCAATCAACGGTTTAAAAGATATTATTATCGATAGTGCTTGGAGAGGAATTTGGAACGGGGTTGCAAAATTCTTTAGTGGGATTTGGGACGGCATGAAAGACGCTGCTAAAGCTGGGTTTAATGGCATTATTGACTTTGTTAATGGTGGTATCAAAGGTATTAATAGAGTTGTTCATTCCTTCGGTGGTAAAAAACAGACCATTGACCTTATTCCACGTTTGAAAAATGGCGGACGTATTTCAAAATCAACACTAGCATTAGTCAATGATGAGGAAAGTCCAACATATCGAGAAGCTATTTTCAGGCGTAATGGTTCGGTTGAATTACCGCAAGAACGCAACGTTCTTACTCATCTTGAAGCCGGCGACGCAGTCATGCCAGCTAAACAAACAGCTATGTTGCTAGGACTACCGCAATATAAAAACGGATTCGGTGATTGGTTAGACAAAGCGGCAAATTTTGTCGGCGACGTTACAGGTGATATCGGTGATTGGTTAGCTGATAAGATAGATCAACTAGAAGATGCTCTAAAAGATCCATCAAGTATCTTGATGAGGATTTTCAAAAAGAGCAAGAATAACGCCGAAGCTGTCTGGCATGACATCGGTGAAGGTGCTGGCGAATATGTACCTAAACAAGCTGTTGACTGGTTCAGAAAGACACTCGAAGGATTCAAAAAGAAGTTTGATGAGTCTGGTGGCTCTAATCCGCCGGGAGAAGGCACCCAACGTTGGGAACCTTATGTTAAAAAGGCGTTAGCCGCTAACGGTTTACCAACATCAGCTGCTTACGTACAGGCTTGGTTGCGTCAAATTCAAAGTGAATCCGGGGGGAACCCTAAAGCGGTACAAGGTGGATATGTCGATATTAATACGTTGACTGGTGACTTGGCTAAAGGGTTATTACAAACTATTTCAGCAACTTTCAATGCTTATAAGTTTCCTGGTCATGGCAATATTTTTAACGGTTACGATAACATGTTAGCGGCGATCCACTATGCTAAAGCTCGTTATGGATCAGATATGCTTGCTGTCATCGGACACGGTCATGGTTACGCTAACGGTGGTCATGTCTATAACAAGCAATTAGCTTGGATCGCAGAAGATGGAGACGAGTTTGTGATCAATTCGAGGCGCGACAATGCAGATAATCTACTACTGAATGCGATAGCCCAACGAGCTTCTGTCGCTCCTAACAGCCCGTCTGCGAGGTTGGCTAAAATGGTTGATCAGACTAGATTCAGTTCTGTTAATGGTTATGGTATAGCGGTACCCTCAGTAACAGGGCAACAATCACAGGCATTAACGTTGACGGATAATGATAACATTGACTATACATCTCAACTTAAGAGCATAGGTTCAAAACTTGATGATATTATGCAGAAAAAAGTTTTCATTGATGGTTCAAGCTTTTCAAAAAGCTATGAACGATATGGCGCCGTTGAACGTAACAGAAGGAATACGATGATGGAAAGGGGGATGTCGATTGACTCAAGAATCTAGGCCATACGGATTTGAATTCAATGGTCGGCATTCAAGCGAGTTTGAGTTGCGTGTATTGGATACTAAATCGGTTACTCTACCTGCCAAGCGAAAATCACAGTTGCAGCTACCATATCGAACAGGCTACATTGACCTAAGCAATCTCTATGGACTCAATACGTATGATGAGAGGACGGTAACTTTTCCATGCAAACTACCTTATGGACGTTCTGATTTGTCTACCTTGAATCTAAAGCTAACCGAGCTGATGAACTGGCTGATGAAACCTACCGGCAAGATTCTGCTCAAGGACGATGCGATGCCGGGTTATGCGTTTCTCGCAGAAGTGCAAACGGCACCGACAATCGAAGAAGAATGGGACTTTTGTAAAGTTACGATTGTTTTTCAGTGCTACGCATATCGCCTGAAGCGCTGCTACGATGACGTCTGGGACACGTTCTACTTTAATCTTGATGCAGCCTCTAATTTGGAAGTAACGGTTAACGGTCATGAGAGCATTCTGTTGATAAATACAGGTCATAACCGGGTTCGGTTGACTGTGACCTGCTCCACGGCCATGTCTGCGTCAGTCAATGACCACGTCTTCGCGCTTAAAGCCGGGGACAATGTCAACCCTTACCTGGAGCTGATGCCGGGCGAAAATGTCGTTAACATCGAAGGCACTGGTAAGGTTAAGTTTAAATGGACGGAGGAATGGCCATGACAAAGGGATTTCGCATTACGATCAGAAACGGTTGGAATGGCGAAGAGAAGGTGCTCAACTCTGATATCTTCCCAAACTACAGGCTTGTTTCTGCGGTGCTATCAAAAAGCACGACGACATATGATTCATTTACGTTCGATATAGACCCGACGCATGCGATGTATACGGAAATTGAGCCCTATACGTGCTTTGTCAAGGTAACCCGTCCGGATAAGGGGCTGACGCTCTTTGAAGGGCGGGTTCTTACGTATTCCGACAGTATGGATTCGTCGGGGACAGTACAGAAGGAGGCGGTATGCGAAGGATTGGAGGGATTTCTGCACGACAGCGTTCAGCCGTGGAAAGAGTTTCATAACACCACGCCTAAGGACTTTCTGCAGTCTCTCATAACCGAGCACAATAAGCAGGTCGAGTCCTACAAGCAGATAACGCTCGGGACGGTCACGGTGACAAATTCAACGGATAACGTGTATCGATATGCTGATGATACCAAAGATACGTATGATAACATACAAGACAAGCTCATCAGTCGCTTGGGTGGAGAAATGAGGATCAGGAATGTAGACGGCAAGCTAATGCTTGACTACGAGCCGGAAATATCCTCCGATTGTCCGCAGAGGATCGAGCTTGCGCATAACATGGTGTCAAGTTCACGGACTGTTGATCCAAGCGAAATCGTTACTGTTCTTAAGCCGCTCGGCGCAACTCAAGAACGGCAGAACAACGATGGCAGTACCGACGTTTCAAGCCCGCACTTAACAATTGCCAGCGTTAATGGAGGCAACGATTATCTGCGTGACGATCAGCTGATCAGTCAATTCGGAATCCATGTCAAAACTGAAACGTGGGAAGACGTAACAATGCCACAGGCTCTGCTTGCAAAAGGCAGGGCTTTTCTTAATGCTCAAAAGGCGATTAAATATCAGCTTCAAGCCGGTTATATCGATTTGTCTTTCCTGGAAGAAACTATCGGAATGATTGAATGCGGGAGTTATGTCAGCATTGTAAATCAACTAGAGGGACTTTATGCAACGGAACGCATCGTGGCCATGTCACTGGACCTGCTCACCATTTCCAACTCAACCATCACGTTGAGCGATAATCCGATAGACCTGACGGCATATCGTGCACAGCATCGGTCGGAAACCGACGCGCAGAAGGCACTGATCAACCGTCTGATGTCACGTCAGACAAAAGCAAACAAGGAAATCGAGGACTTGACCAAACAGAATCAGCAACTGTCCGACAGTTACAGCAAGCTGTCAAGCGATTATGCCAAACTGTCTGAACGAGTTAAACAGCTTGAAAACAGCGGTGGCAATACCCCGGCTTGGACGTCTGGTAGTAAATTTATTGATTTGTCATCGAACAATGGAAGTCAGACTCAGTCATGGTATGACAACTTGTATCAATCAGGCGTCAAAGGCCTGATGATCAAGCTGACTGAAGGGTCTGCCACAGGTAGTGCATATCTCAATCCGCTATTCGACGAGCAAAAGAGCCGTGGAATTACGGCTAAAATGAAGTTTATCGGTGCATATCACTATTTCTTGGCCGTATCCGTTTCTGATGCGCAAGCCGAAGCGCAGTGGTTCTTGAGCAAACTAAAAGCTAAGGGAATACCGACCAGCGCTGTGGTTTCGTGTGACGTCGAAGATGGGTCGCTTACTAAGGACAAGGCCGCGTTGACTGCTGAGGTGGATGCCTTTTACAAGGTGCTGACCGATGCCGGCTATACGAATACATGCGACTATTCGAGTGCGTCATGGTTCAGCAGCCGCTTTGACAGTCACGCTAAGTATAAATGGATAGCCAGTTGGAGTGCTTCTTCCAGACCTGCGGGAGCTGATGCATGGCAATACACGGACAAGTACAATGGTGCCATCCTGGACTGCAGCTACAGTTACAATCAGATTTTTGTTTAAGGAGGGATAGAATGACAGTCGATTATAGGGATCCAACGCATATCATGCCCACGGATAGTCCTGTTGACCAATCCAAGGTGTCTGAGGCAAATAAAACGTTGGCTAAGTGGTTGCGCCAGAAAATGTATGGTGTTGACGTGAGAGAATCGTTGGCCAGGCTTGCAGAACAGACGTCTGCTGACGTGTATGATGACAGGCAGACGGTTCTTGATTACAAAAATCATGCAAATAATGAGGAACAGGCGCTGCGCAACCTGGCCAACAAGCTTTCACAGGAATTCAATAGCATTCTGAATTCCAAAACTGACAATGCCGAAGTCGTTAACGCGCGTATCGATGTATCCGGTGCAGTCTATGAGACGCTTAAATCGAGACTGGATGCAATGCAGCTCAATCTCAATACGTTTTACCAAGCCGGACAGGTAGATCCGCAACTGCATATCTTGTGCGTCAAAGACATCGCCACTGATAGCGATAATGTCAGGTCCTCGCCCATGGTGCAGATTACAGGAGGGACCAGTCCTGACGGTGATTTGACGGTGACGTCATCTACACGGCTAAAAATTGACAAGGTAAAGGATGTGTAAATCGTGGCTAAAATCAAAAAAATGATGGAGTTGGAAGAAAACGGTGATGAGCAACAGTTCTTTCCGCAGACGCACGCTGATGCCGTACTGGATTTGCACAAGTATTTAAAAAAATACGTGATACCAGGAGCGGTCAACGGTAAGGACGGAAAAGACGGAACTAACGGGCTAAGTGCGTATGACATCGCTGTTATCCAGGGTTTTAAGGGCACGGCGACCGATTGGATCCGCTCCTTGAAAGGCGATAAGGGCGATAAGGGAGAAAAGGGCGATACTGGCGCAACGGGGCCGATTGGCTTGACCGGTGCGACAGGTCCTCAAGGTATCAAAGGCGATAAAGGTGATAAAGGCGATACTGGCGCAACAGGGCCGATTGGTCTGACCGGTGGTACCGGCGCACAAGGCCCTCAGGGATTGCCGGGAGCCGCCGGACCGCAGGGTATTCAGGGCGTGCAGGGACTCGAAGGTGCTACTGGTCCTAAAGGAGATAAGGGGGATACCGGTGCACAAGGCCCACAAGGCGTTAAGGGCGACACAGGAGCAACAGGGACTGCCGGTGCACGTGGGCCTCAAGGTATACAAGGGCTCCAAGGTCCCAAGGGGGAACGAGGAGATTCCGGTGTCACTGTGCCGGCAAACGGGTTCTTTACGCTGACCGTTGATGCCAACGGGGATTTGTGGGCAGTTTCGAGCGGAAGTGATGCTCCTGAATTCTCGCTCGATTCGGACGGTAATCTGTACTATGTTACAAATGAATGAGGTGAGTAAATGACAAAGACGTTAATCGGCAACATCAAAGGGCCTAAGGGAGATACCGGTGCACAAGGTCCTCAAGGTGTCAGAGGCGATACGGGAGCTACAGGAGCTACTGGTCCGAGGGGACCACAGGGTATACAGGGACCGGCTGGGCCGACCCCTACAATCGGAAGCAACGGCAACTGGTTCATCAACGGCACTGACACCAACAAGCCCAGCCGAGGGATACAGGGACCTCAAGGAGTTCAAGGAGTTCAAGGTCCGAGAGGTGCAACCGGGGCCACTGGACCACAAGGCGTTCAAGGCCCCAAGGGTGCTACCGGAGCAACCGGTGCTACAGGCGCAACTGGAGCTACCGGTCCGAGGGGGCCACAGGGACCGGCCGGACAAAACGCAACGACAACGGCAAACGCTACGCAGAAAACTAACGGTCTTATGTCGTACACCGACAAAACCAAGTTGGACACTCTGCAAATAGTCAAAATTACTAAGATAAAGGATGTGTAAACTATGACATATATCGCACAACTATCAGATGGATCTAACACGCAGTTTTTCCCGAGGACGAGATGGGATGCGCTGCTTAATGTGCCTTCGCTGGCAACGACGGGGGCGTTTAAGGTTACCAGGTGGGATAAGTGCCTGACACCTCAGAACGGATGCCAGTTTGGGAAAACATACTATGTAGAAAGAGCAGATTTCATCAACTTTTCGATAATAGTGGTCTATCTTTCATGGCTTAAAATAACCAATAAAATCAACATCTGGACAAATGTTGTTGGGGCAACATTCCCCAAATCACTCTTAAACGGCTACACTAAGTTGACACCGTTGGGCATTTGCAGGCGTGCGGAGCCTCATGTCGATATATTTCTTAATGCAGATAGTGGTGTCCAGTTATATACTCGTGATAACTTATCTGCGGACGCTGGTCTGCCAGTAGAATTAGCGTATCTTATCCACAACTAGGGGGAGGTTACCATGTTAATTTACTATTTTGATGAAAATAACATCTTTACTCACACCGACATCATCGAGGATGGCGGTGCACTGCCACAGAACGCAACTACTGTAGCACCTGTTGATTCAAACGGTGCGGGTCTGTACGAGCCTGTCACGTGGCACGCAGATACAAAGACGTGGTCTGGAGCTACTAAAGAGGAATATGATGCGGCTCATCCGGCTGATACAGTAACTGTGATGCCTACCGCTGATCAGCAGGCACAGGCTCAGCAGATGCTCGCCATGGCCAACTTGACAAACCAGGTTGCCATGCTACAGAAGACGGTTGCGACGCTGATGGTTCAGAATGCAGATTCGAAGGAGGAAACAAAGAATGTATAGTTATGATATCGTAAGTGAATTTTACCAGATGGGGCTCTTTACCAAGGAGAACGTGCAGCTCTTTGTGCGAGTTGGACTGTTCGCCAAGTCTGACTATGACAAGATGTTCCCTGAAGATACGGTAATGGCTTAATTGCTATGTATGCGGAGGGCGGGTAGGATAATAAGATTGAGGTGATAGTTTGATTCATGGGTTATGGGGACTGAGTTGGGGAGAAATCCTCAGTTTGGTGACGCTCATCGGCGGGTTAATCACACTTGGGTCCAAACTGTTCAAGAGTGGGATTGCCAATGTTCTGGCCCCGCTTAGGTCGTCACTCGATGAGCTTAATGTTAATCTGAAGAGATTGAATGGGAATTTCCACAGGCAGGAATCGGAAATCGAAAAAATCAATGAGGATCTCAGACATCATGAACTGCAGCTGCAGGAGCACGATTTGGAAATTAAGAATCTTAAGGAGGATACTAATCATGGGAGATAAAATCAGAAAGGCACTATACAATGCAGACGGAACGCTGAATCGGGGGACGGTAGTCGGACTAGTGTCGGCGCTGCTGCTTTTTGCTCAGCAGATTGCCGGGATTTTTGGGCTGGATTTGACAGGACAGATGTCTGCGGTGCAGGACTGTGTAAATACAGTCCTGACAATCTTGACAGTTCTTGGCGTCATGTCGGTTCCGAAAGGTGGCGAATCTTCTGATGGTAAAAATCAATAAGGTTGTTGTTGCAAGTCTCGCAGTTGCGGGGCTTTTTTTATGCGGTCAAAACGTGCAGGCAAATCGATTAGGTCAGGACGTATCCAGCTATCAATTGAGTGATTTTGATTACATGCTACAACGCAAACAGCTAGGGTCTGAATTTACCATTGTCAAGCTAGGCGGTTCCGGTGGCTTTGAAGGAG
>ENA-ORRU01000898-ORRU01000898.1-human-gut-metagenome-genome-assembly--contig:-NODE-898-length-20135-cov-176.332869_pt1 | contig 20135 bp, 20 predicted proteins | sample MGYA00242184_ERZ509151 | MGnify/ENA primary metagenome ERZ509151 (study PRJEB26280, sample SAMEA2338667) | human gut metagenome | biome: human gut; feature: human-associated habitat; material: faeces... | reverse complement strand
GCATTGCATTACGAATCTGCTCCTGCAAATCCGGATTCTTCATCGAGTCGTGCATAGGAGCATCATACTCATCAATAAGTACCACAACCTCCCTACCTGTCTGAGCATAAGCAGCCTTAATGATATTCTGCAATCTCACATTATATGCTTTCTCATATTCCACATGCAGAGAATATCTTGCTTCGTAATCAGCAAGAAGACTATCTAGTGTAGCGTGCAAGGAAGCCATATCGTAAAACTTACCCTTACTGATATCCAAATGGATAACAGGATAGCTTAACCATTCATGCTCCAACTGCTGCATCGCCAATCCTTTGAAGAGTTCCTGTTTTCCTTCGAAATAGGCCTGAAGCAGAGTAACGAGCAGAGACTTTCCAAATCGTCTAGGACGATTCAGAAAACAATACTTATTCTCATGAACCATCTGGTAGGCAAGAGCTGTCTTGTCCACATACACATAGTTTCCCCTGATAATGTTCTCGAAAGTCTGTATTCCGAGAGGATAATTTCTACCTTTCATAAGCCCATAATATTAAAATCGAAGCGCCAGTTTATCATCCTACTTCATTTTCCAGAAGGCATGAATGAATTGCTGGTTGCAAAGATAATGATTATTTCTGAAACAAAAGAAGATTGATACTGAATATTTTATCAAAAAAGGGGGAAAGCGGATATAATTAGGGTGCGCCATAAGTCTATGACGCACCTTAGCTTTCAAATGAACTTGAAAATTTAGAACTTAATCCAGGTCAGCTTCTTCCATATTCCCTCGAAAGGACCATGGGAATGGTACTTGAGCCAGAGGTTGGAGAAGAGGCATTGTACTACCACCATGGCGATGCCCACAAAGAAGGCATAGGTGATGCCGAGCTTCGTCTGGAGATTGAAACCATAATAGGCAAACAGTCCGCAACCGATGATAGACTGGAGGAAATAGTTGGTCAGACTCATCTTGCCAAACTGGCGCAGGAACGACAATCCCTTTCTGAACCATTCCTTACCATACCACAACAGTACGAAGCCTGATACTACAAACGAGAGGATGAAGAAGTTGTAGATAGGATAAAGCCAATTGTTCCATGTTTCCATGTGGCGCACATCAGCGATGCCTCCCACAATCAATACCAGGATGGAAACCGCCAGCACCTTCTTCCATAAAGCCAGATTGTTGTTCTCATTGTAGAACCAACGCTTCCTGCCCACCAGCATGCCGAGTATGAAGAGGCAGATAGTCTGCGTATGTCTTCCCTTCATCATGCACCAGTAATAAGTAGCCACCTGTCCGTATCGCAGGTTGCCATAGGCATTCTCCAGGAAACTGCCGTGCTGATGACCATTATACATATTTCCATACACCTCTCTCAACGACGACGCATCTACCTGCCATCCCGAAATGAGGGAATAGATTTCTATCGGTTGGATAAAGAGGAAGGCAACCACCCACCAGAGCCATTTGGTAGGAAGATAACTCAATGGGATGAGAACCAGTCCATAGATGGCATAGGAGAAGAGGATGTCGCCATCGAAGAAGGCTGTGTTCACGATTCCGAGCATTGCCAGCAGGAACATTCGCCAGGCGAATCTACCCGAAAAGCAATTTCCACGCTGCTGCTGGTTATCGTTCATGATGAAGAAGCTCAATCCGAAGAGCAGGGCAAAGATGCCATACATCTTTCCCGACAGCAACAATGCCAGCACATCTGCCATCCAATCATCACACCCCAGCGTATAAGCATGCGCTATGCTTCCATCGTACATATTGAAATGCTCCACGGAGTGATAGAGAATAATACCTGCTACGGCCAATCCTCGCAAGGCATCAGCCACATCAATACGACTGTTTTTCAGTCCTAATGTCTTGTAAAAATTCATTTTGATTTTGTAAGTTAGTTATTATTAGCCCACAAAGGTAAGTGCAAGCCAGTCATCGAACTTCACGTTCTGGAAGGTATGGATGCCCAGCTTCTCGGCAGCCTCACAGTTTTCCTTCAGGTCATCGATGAAGAGGGTTTCGTCGGGATGGATGTTCGCCTGCCTGATTACCTCCTCATAGATGCAGGCATTAGGCTTAGCCAGATGCATTCTCTGAGAGAGGAAGCACTGCTCGAAATAATCCTCTACCCCATAGTTCTGATAAGGGAAGAGATGCTCCACGCAATAATCCCAATGCACATCAATGGTATTACTCAGGAGGAAGAGGCGATAGCCAGCCTTCTTCAACTGCAGGAGTCGCTCCTTTTTCTCATCAGGAATCTCCACCAGCATCTTGTTGGCAGCATCAATGATTTCTTCATTCGTCACATCAGCTCCTGTCAACTCACGGGCAGCATCGCAGAATTCTTCGGTGGTAATCATTCCCACACCCAGCTTGCTCATCAGCTTCATCCCCTCACTCTGAGGATTTGAATCAACTAATTCCCCCATTCCTATCGCCTTGAAAGCCCCGATGCATCCTTCCGGATTGAGCTTCACCAAGACATTACCTAAATCGAATATGATATTCTTGTATTGCATAATCTATACGTTACTCATGTTTCATTAATTCCTCATTTTCTTCAAACTCAGCAATCCACTCCTTCACCTTTGCTTGAAGTAAAGCCTTATCTGGCAGATAGAGCTGATAAGCCGATGCATAGATATTAGCATTCTTTGGCAATGTCAGCTCTACAAGTGCATCATTTTTTTCTTTGCAAAGAAGAATGCCAATAGTAGGTTTTTCGAAATCCTGTTTTACAAATCTATCAAAGTAGTTGACATACATTTGCATCTGTCCAAGATCCTGGTGTGTCAGCTTATCAATTTTTAGGTCGATAAGGCAATAACATTGCAGGAGCCGATTGTATAGAACCAAGTCAACATAGAAATTCTGTTCATCAAAAGTGAATCGCTTCTGTCGGGCCTCAAAGAGGAATCCCTTTCCCAACTCCAGCAAGAAATCTTGAATTTTACTAATGATTGCACTTTCGAGTTTTGACTCAGAATAAACGGCTTCAGGCTTTAATCCCAAAAACTCTAATGTGAGTGGGCTTTTTATCACATCACTTGCCTTTTCTACAGTTTGGCCTTCTTGCGCCAGCCTCATCACTTCATCCTTATTACGACTCAGTGCCAATCGCTCATAGAGGCTGGAGTTGTACTGCCGCTGTAATTGTCGGACACTCCAATTCTGCTTGTAGCATTCAATCTCATAAAAATTACGTTCATTTTGATTAGCAATACGCATGAGTATGAGATAATGAGACCAGGAAAGAGTGAAATGAATATCTGCATTCTCTTGAATTTCGTAAACAGTGTTTGCGATTTTTCCTTCGCTGTATATCTGATAGAATTTTCGGGCTGCAGTAAGAGTTTCAACAGACCAGCCCTTTCCATATCTTTCTGTTAATTTTTTCGACAAGTTTCTTAGCACAGTTTTCCCATATTTGGCTCTAGCATATCCTTGCTGCTCATCCACAACAATGTATTTGCCGACTCCATAATAGGTGTAAACCATTGTGGTATCAATAGTTGTCTTTACATGTTTCCTAGCCTCATCTATCAGCTTTGACACATGCTCAAACAGAGAATCTTCACGTTTACTAATTTCATCCATTTTTATCTGTCTAAAATTCCACACTATCTTTTTCCAACTCCATAACAGCCTCGAATTGAAATTTGTTCTATGATGCTGTCAGAAGCCTATTAATAAATTACAAAGGTAATGATAAAGTTTCACAAAGCCGCTTATATTATTCACTATTTATGCTTTTTTGTCTTTTGCGAATGAAAATGTAATAACTCAGAACCTCTATGGACATAAGTAGTTACAACTATTTTTTCATCTTTAGCCCATCTCTCTTCTTCCCTTATCCGTATGTAAACAATATTCTTAAGAAAGAAAATCAGGCAAAAACACCCAAAAAATGGGGAAAGAAGAGATTGAGAATTTTTCCTTAAGGGTTTTTATTTTTTCCTTAAGGGAAATTTGTATATCCACAAATAATATCGTATCTTTGCAATCGGATTTCAAACCCTATCCCAAAAGAGGATCACATTAAAAAATCAAACTATATAAAAAACGTCATGAAAAGATTATCAGTTATCGTCTGCCTCTTTATCTTCGCCCTGATGCCTCTTATGGCACAGGTGAAGCAGACCGTTGCCGTGCTCGGCGACTCGTATTCAACTTTCGAAGGTTTCATCCCAAAGGGATATGCCACTTGGTACACCACTGCGGCTCAAAAAGCAACTGATGTCAACAAGGTGGAGCAAACCTGGTGGTGGCAGGTTATCAAGGAAGGTGGTTACAAGATGGGCAACATCAATTCCTATTCCGGTTCCACCATCTGCAACACCGGCTATCGCGATGAGGATTACAGCGACCGTTCATTCATCAACCGCACTACCCTGCTGGGCAATCCGGACATCATCCTGATTTGCGGTGGAACGAACGACAGTTGGGCAAATGCCCCTATCGGCAACTACCAGTACAGCAACTGGAAGCGTGCCGACCTCTACTGTTTCCGTCCTGCCCTGGCGAAGTTGCTTTCCGATCTCCGTCAGCGCCATCCGAATGTAGATATCTACTTCATTCTGAACTCAGAGCTGAAGGATGAGATCAACGAGTCTGTAAAAAAGATCTGCAAGACCTATCAGGTTCCGGTCATCGCCCTTCATGACATAGACAAGAAGAACGGTCACCCAACTATCAAGGGAATGAGAAGCCTTGCCGACCAGGTTCTGAAGGTGATTAAGAAATAAAAATAGCAAGCCACTTTCAAAAACACTCTTCACTCTTCACCGGAAGGTCATAAACATCTGTAGTTTAGAAACTTACACGAGTGAAGAGTTTACACCACTCTTCACCACTCTTCACGCGGAGCCGCTTACGGAAAATCTGTGAAATCTGTGGGACATAAAAAAGTGGTTTCAGCCCCCCGACCGAACAGAACGAGCTTCCATTTCAATTCCGTGCGCAATCCGAAGGTGAAGAGGGGTGAAGAGGGGTGAAGAGTGGTGCGTAACTCTTCACCTCTCGCACCCCCAGTGTTTATCGGGGTTTCAGCCGATTTGGTGAAGAGTGAAGAGTAAAAAGAAGAGTGGTGCTTTTATAAAAAAAACTCCCGACGTATCGTTTTGTGCCTGGCAATGGCAGATTATTGCCCTGGTAAGGGGCAATGTTGTGCCATAGTGAGGCAATAAGCGCTACAAGCCGCTTTACGCCTCATCAGTACCATCATGGCAACCTCTCAGTAACGTCTTTGCGCCTTGTAAGTACTATCACTGTTGCTTGTAAGTACTATCATTGTTGCATCGGTTTTACGTAAAAAGTCTTCGGAGTAACCTTTACTTGTTGCCGGAAGAATTAATGTTATAAGCCGGAGAAGCCTATATCTTCAGCCGCACAACAGCTGTTGTGCGCTTGCATAACAGCTGATATGCGCTCGTCCAACACCTGTTGTGCAAGCAGAAATCAGCTGGTGGGCGATGAGTTGTGGGATGACACCATACCCACTTTCAATCTTGAATTATGAAGCATTTGCCTTGATCGTACTAAACAATCAAGGTGCTACAGTACAAAAAATCTTCCTCCTCTAATGATCCATTGTTTTGCTATTGCTTATTCCTCAGCTCTTCTATCAAATCATTTACAATATATGTATCACTCATTAGATGCAAGCCAAGTTCTTTGTCATGTAACATACGGCAAACGTCAGAGTCATAGAATATCTGCAATGCTCTGTCGGTTGATATATGTAACGTATCGGCTAGTTGCTTTATGATACGAGCGATTTTATTCCATAATAAGAAATCCAACATAATTATATCCTTTCATATGATTTGAATTGCAAATACTTATCAACTATCTCTTGGCTTAAAATGCAAATCTGATAATTGGGCTTGTGATAAACCAACTGGCGAAGAGTATGCTCAACATCTGCATAGCCATTGATATAGGCTTCTACTGCATCAATTACACGGTCATCAGCCACTCCCCCTTCAATGATGCCATACCCACTCCAAGGCTGCTTTCCCTTTCTGCTGTCAACAATGAAGTCGAGCCATTCCTTATCGTAAGCATCAAATCGTTTTACCTTGCTGTCTTGTGGTAGAGCGAACTCATAGGTGTTCACTATAGCTTGCTTGGATCGTCTGATGGTCTTGATACGGACAGCCCATTTGGAAGCTTGTTCAAACAAAGGCGTGAGATAGAAGCCTGGACCGAAATCCAAGTCCTTTCTGCCAATGCTTACTAAAGGCTGCTCAACAATGACATTTGAACCATGATATAATATTTGCTTTTCCATTATTCTTTTCTTTCCCAATTTTTAAGAGCTTCGACCACATCATTCGCTACATCTTCCCGGCTCTCTGTATGTAGAGTATCATAGCAATCTTGGATGAGACTCTTGATTAGCCCCACCTTATCCAATCGCTTTCTCATTTCAGACGGCGATATACCCATTTTTTGTGCCGAAGCCTCGATAGCCAACACCGTAAAGGCGAGGCGGTCAAACTCTGGGTCACTTTTCAGCAACAGTTCTCGATCTTCCATTCTTTACAAAATATTGTATTTAAATGCAAATTTAAAGATTTTCTCTGATATTCCACTTAATTTCGGAGTTAAATAAAGAAAAATAGCCCGATTTTGCCAATTTCTTTGACAGTATCGGCGAATCGGTACCATCATAGCGCACCAATCGGTACCAAAAAGATGTTAAGTTCTGCTCATGTATAATAATAATGCTAGCGGCAAAAATACCGCAACGTACCATTTGCGAGCAACTACACATGACACGTGGTGTACTTAACCGGTACAAGACCTTAGCGGATTCCCAAGGTTTGTCCTATGGCGTGATAGGCCGCATGAATGACGGGGAAATAGAATATTTCCTCCAGTTGTCCAAACCCACAGCAGCCCCATCCTCCCAACGTCAGGTGCTGGACGGGCTGTTGGCTGAATATGTGTCAGACTTGTCTCATAACCACTACCTCACCATTCAAGCCCTGCACGAATCATACAAGAAGGAGCATCCCGACGGATATGGATACACCCAGTTCAAGAAGTCAATCCGTGAGTATCAGTACTCACACAACCTCAGCTTCCATAACACCTATATTCCTGGGGAAGAAATACAGATTGACTTCGCCGGCGATGCTCTGCGGCTTACTGACCCGAAGACAGGTGAGCTAACCAAGGTTGTCGTCTTGGTCCGTATCCTGCCATACAGCGGCTTGGGATTTGCAAAGGCAATGTACAACGTTTCCATGGAGAACTTCTTCGGTGGTATATCCGATGCCTTTTCTTACTTCGGCGGAACAACTCGCATAGCTAAGAGTGACAACATGCAGCAGTGGGTGAAGAAATACGACCGCTACGAGCCAGCATTCAATGATGCAGCCATTCCATAAAGGTGCGATTAGAACTTGAACATAGTAAATCGGCTCAATGGCTACACGTGCAAATTTCAATTCCATAAAAGTGCGATTAGAACCAACGATGACACAGAGCGCAGAAACGCTAGGATAATTTCAATTCCATAAAGGTACGATTAGAACCTTCTAAGCTTTTGCAGCTTCTCGGCTATGGTCGTTTATTTCAATTCCATAAAGGTACGATTAGAACTTCCTGGCGGTTCTGTTGATACCAGTTCAGGTCAGGTATTTCAATTCCATAAAGGTACGATTAGAACGGCTCTACCGGTTCAAGCGCCTGGAGTTTTGGCAGAATTTCAATTCCATAAAGGTACGATTAGAACGCAACCGACTTATTAATCTTGCGCTCAACGAGTATTATTTCAATTCCATAAAGGTACGATTAGAACCTTCGAGATGATCATCTCTCAGCTACTCGGAGAGAAATTTCAATTCCATAAAGATACGATTAGAACAACCTGGGAACACGTGAGAAATACTCGAAGTATTACAATTTCAATTCCATAAAGGTACGATTAGAACCCAACTTCACCTCATCAATGGCAGGTGCAACTCCATTTCAATTCCATAAAGGTACGATTAGAACGCTGACACTGGGTCACTCGTTCGGTGTCCGTGTCACATTTCAATTCCATAAAGGTACGATTAGAACAATATATCGGCAATGCTGATATTTGTGTATACAGATATTTCAATTCTATAAAGGTACGATTAGAACTGTAGCAGTTTTTATCGCCAGGGTTATTGATATTGATTTCAATTCCATAAAGATACGATTAGAGCTACCGAAAGCTTCTTGCTGTAGGCTTTCGGGATATATTTCAATTCCATAAAGGTACGATTAGAACAACTAAAGGCTACAGGTAAAAAGGAGGGAGCCATCTTATTTCAATTCCATAAAGGTACGATTAGAACCTTACCCACAATAGTGTTACCCAAACCAGTCTTCAATTTCAATTTCATAAAGGTACGATTAGAACTTATCTGCTACCGATTGTCGTAGTGTTCCTCAATAATTTCAATTCCATAAAGGTACGATTAGAACATAGCAGCAATTACTATCATCTTTGGGGATTCCGCAAATTTCAATTCCATAAAGGTACGATTAGAACCACCTAGTGCGCATACCCACAAGTGGACAGAAATCACATTTCAATTCCATAAAGGTACGATTAGAACGTATATGGCGAGCTATGCTGCCTGGGGTAATCTCTTATTTCAATTCCATAAAGGTACGATTAGAACTTAAATGGTATATGAGTCATGGCTAAGATGAATTATTTCAATTCCATAAAGGTACGATTAGAACGAGTATCAGGATATTGTGAATAAGTTTGCTTATGCATTTCAATTCCATAAAGGTACGATTAGAACACTCCGACGGTACTAAAGATACCGATAAGTTCATATTTCAATTCCATAAAGGTACGATTAGAACACTTTCTGACCACTTCAACAAGCTATCATTAGTTAATTTCAATTCCATAAAGGTACGATTAGAACCAGGGTTGTAAACCCTGGGTTCGGTGCACCATAAATATTTCAATTCCATAAAGGTACGATTAGAACGATGTGAGGATCGACACTTCACGGCGAACAAATGACATTTCAATTCCATAAAGGTACGATTAGAACGTATTGCCGTCCTTATCCTGCCCGCTCACAACAACGTATTTCAATTCCATAAAGGTACGATTAGAACGTGTGGATCATCTATCCTCGGTGAGCGACAGTATAATTTCAATTCCATAAAGGTACGATTAGAACGGGGCGTATTTCAACGTCGCAAAAGTACGAAATAGTTTATTTCAATTCCATAAAGGTACGATTAGAACCTTGAGGAATATACCGAGCGTGTTATCCGCTATGTTAATTTCAATTCCATAAAGGTACGATTAGAACGGATATAAGAATGGATTCGGCAACCTCTGGCGTAATTTCAATTCCATAAAGGTACGATTAGAACTTATACACCACAAACAAACAAGCGGTCAGAAGACTGAATTTCAATTCCATAAAGGTACGATTAGAACAAAGGTACGAAATAGTTTTGATTCGGAGGTAAAGGATTTCAATTCCATAAAGGTACGATTAGAACTAACAAAAAGTGAAACGGCAGCTAGACATAAGATATTTCAATTCCATAAAGGTACGATTAGAACTGAAGGTGATGGGGTTTCCGGCAAAAATGGAACCATTTCAATTCCATAAAGGTACGATTAGAACTCTCCTTCCTCAAAACCATCCTCTCTGCCACCTTATTTCAATTCCATAAAGGTACGATTAGAACTCACATCAAGATATTAGTGGCAAGGTAAATAAGTCATTTCAATTCCATAAAGGTACGATTAGAACATCCTCATCTTTCATCGTTACTTAGAATTTTAGTATTTCAATTCCATAAAGGTACGATTAGAACCCACAGCAGATGCAGAAGCTCGTTGAGAGTATTCATTTCAATTCCATAAAGGTACGATTAGAACAAGTATAAGCCTACAGATTATAACGCTGCTTTTACATTTCAATTCCATAAAGGTACGATTAGAACTATGACACTAGAACAAGAAACCGAAGTCCAACGGTATTTCAATTCCATAAAGGTACGATTAGAACGAAATGGGACGTTAGAGAGTTTATCAAGAAAAGATATTTCAATTCCATAAAGGTACGATTAGAACGGAGAGAGGGTTGCCATCGTTGAGCCAACCGGGTCAAATTTCAATTCCATAAAGGTACGATTAGAACGCAATCGCACATCGTAGATAGCCGTATCCTTAACGTATTTCAATTCCATAAAGGTACGATTAGAACGGGCGCAATCACCTTCCACGGCATCAAGCTCACGTAATTTCAATTCCATAAAGGTACGATTAGAACCTGTGGAAGGCAAGTTGAACGAGCTGGCAGTCAAGACATTTCAATTCCATAAAGGTACGATTAGAACGAGCGGAAGACCTACGAAAGTAAGTCAGTTTACAAAATTTCAATTCCATAAAGGTACGATTAGAACAGATTATTATTAAGGTGCTTATTTATACTCTTGGGTATTTCAATTCCATAAAGGTACGATTAGAACTTCCACCGATTCAGTTTCCTCTAGTTTATCAACTGTATTTCAATTCCATAAAGGTACGATTAGAACTTATAATCACAAAGTCTCCCGTTAGGCTGCAATACTAATTTCAATTCCATAAAGGTACGATTAGAACTCACTGGTGTTTCTGCTTCGGCATTTAATATATTTATTTCAATTCCATAAAGGTACGATTAGAACCTTACATCTCATCAAAGTCTAGATGGTTATGTCAAATTTCAATTCCATAAAGGTACGATTAGAACCAACTGGCGGCAATGCCCTCACTGGTGCAACCTAATTTCAATTCCATAAAGGTACGATTAGAACTAAGGATGGTATCTTCAAGTACATCACTCCTCTCATATTTCAATTCCATAAAGGTACGATTAGAACTTCATTTTCGGCATTCCACATCTTTTGCGAAAACTGCATTTCAATTCCATAAAGGTACGATTAGAACGAATCGAAAAGAATATCGTTACATCAGATAGCGAATTTCAATTCCATAAAGGTACGATTAGAACCCATTGAAGCTACGACAAAAAAGCCCATACATACAGTGGGTTTGTGGGTGCAAAGATACAAAAAAATATTCAGAAAAATGTCGATGCCTAAAGATATTTTTTTTGCGGTCTTACGACAACCAGCCTATTTATGGAGGTTTCAATAAGTCAAAGAACACTTTTGGAGGTTTTGCCGAACTCAAAACGGCAAAATAGAATCACATCGACAACTCTTTATAAGAAATTATCGGTAGACATTCTTTCTTTTCCAAGAATCTGTTTGTTCATATTATACCCCATTTTATTGGTGAAAACAATGACACTATCCTCGGATTCATCAATGATAGTTTTCATCTTCATTTGCAATTCCCGAAGTTTAGCTTCAGATAATTCTCCCTCCAAAACTGAGTTCTGAATCCAACACAAATACTGGCGGCAAAGCTTCAACATTTTGCCTACTCGTTTCTCACCTACATCATAAACTATAATCACATACATATCACCAATACATTTTAAAAGGTTTATATTCTTCTATTCCTAAAATATCTTTCAGTAGTTTATAGCATTCCAACTTTATAAGATGCTTATAGCTTACATTACGTCCTAAAGAACGATGACGGAAAGTCTCATCATAACGCTCTTCCATAGCCTTTACAAAAATCTTCTTTCCCTTTTCGTTCAAAAGACATTTGTTGAGTTTCTTATCAAAATGACTGGTGCTTAAAGCATGCTTATTGAGTACCTTGAAGATGACTCTATCCACGATAATAGGCTTAAAAATCTCAGATATATCAAGACATAACGAAAAACGCCTTTCTCCCGGAGTATGCCGAAAGCTTATCGTTGGATTCAACTGAGTTTGATGAACAGCTCGGAGAGTTTCGGTATAGCACATCATGTTGCCAAAAGAAATGAGAGCATTTACCTCGTTCTCCGGCGGTTGCTTGGTTCTTGACCCCATGTTGAAATCATCGAGAATAATATCAAATGCAGCATAATAAGCTTGTCGAATATTTCCCTCAATTCCCATTATCTCATCTACAGCCTTTGCATCTGGCAAAGTATTACTCAATCTCTTTATGGTATCGATAATATCTTGCAGATCTTTTCCTCTACGATTATAATAGTTGAGGTTCATAACCATATTCCAAGCTGCTCCCTGAATGAATTTTCGTGCTAATTCTACCCTTTTCTTCTTGTTTTGGTACGCAGATGTCTGTGCCAACAATGTCTTGCCAGAAAGAAGACTTTCCCTTGGCATGAAGCTTCCGGTATAGTTCTCATAATAGTCGAAGAAGTGGACAGGAATACCTTTCTGTCCCAGAAAGTTGAACAAAGCACTATTTGCCCGCAGACTTCCAAAGGCATACAGTTCCGCAACATCCTCAATAGGAATATATCGAGGTTGCTGCTTGATTTCTTCATTATCTTCATTCACGATAACAGGCGTGAACTTCAGCGTATTGTCCCTTCTCTCCATAATGCCAGGATTGAACAGATAAAAACTTCTTTTCATTCTTCTTCCTCCAACTCGTTTATATAACAAAAATCGAAATAACTACAATTCTTACAGATGCCTTTCTTGACTTTAGACGGGCAAACATCTTGAGAGATGATCTTAATGATGTCTTTAGATATAAACTGAATGTCATCTCTATCGACATCTGTCAAGATTACTTCTTTTGTCTTTCTCAAAAGAGGATATTCCAAGATGCCCTTCACGCCATCAATTCCATGCTGTTCGAAAACATACATGTAATATTTCAGTTGCCATTCATGAGCTTTATCCATCTTATTAGATTTCTTTATCTCATGAATGACCTTGTTCTTGGCATCATAGTAATCTACTTTGATACCATCAATCTCCACTTCCTCATACTTTGATGTACGTTGTGGATAACTTGATTCATGCACCAGCTTTCCTTCATAGACCAAGTCTGATTCTTGTTCCATATTGATGCCATTGGCAAATAACCATAATTCCCTATGGCATACGAAATAATAGTTTATAAATGTGCCTGAAATTCTCATATAAAAACTCACAAAAAATTAGTATCAGTAAACTTATTCGAATTAATGCCTTCATCGAAGGAATAAAGATCTTCCCAACTGTTAAGATAAAGAAATCCATATTTTTCATAACCAAACGTATGAATTATATCATAATCTTTACCATAAGGATAGATACAAAATGAGAACTGACTCATTAAGCTGAGTATTTGTTTCATCTTGATTTTGTTTTTTATAAAGTCTTCATCAGGTGCAGTTACTAACTCCTCAAAGAAATCCCATACCTTACGTCCGTCAACATTATCATTGTCTAAAAGCCCAAACTCATTAGCTATAGCAACCGCATTTCCCAACATAGAAGAAGGTATCTGTAACGGAACAAAAACTGTTACGTTTTTTTGATCAACAAGGCAAATAGACCGATTAATTTCAGGAAAGTTTAAAGTCTTAATTGCTTCATAAAAATCATGGATATTCTGAATATAAGCAGATTTATTCTGCTGCTTTATCTTACTCATGATCATATCATACAACTTATCAAAATTCTTACTCGCAAGTATTTCTTTATATACTGTTGAGCCATCACTCGTTTTTGTCATAATTTCATATCGTTCATCCTTACCATAAAGTGATTTTTCAGAATCGCAATCAAACAAATAGAGTTTGCAATTGTCCTTATTGCAATTACGATTGATTCGGCCTGCCAGTTGTTCTTCACTGTCAATTAGCGACTTGTCTTTGAATCCGAGATCCATGTCTATGTCCACTCCGGCTTCTACAACTTGTGTGGTGATAAGCAGCAACTTGCTATTTCTATAACATTTTGATTTCAGAGCAGATATTATCATTCTACGTCTTGGTTCAAGAATTGTCCCAGATAGAATAACTATATTGTCAAAAAAGCTGTTTGCTTCTTTTGCGAGAGAATAAAAAGTATTAGCTGTTCTTTTGGTGATAAACTCAACTATTGTAAAGACCCCATTCGTATTATCGTTGTTTTCGATAGAATACTGATTCGATTTTTCTTCTACAACATTAAAAAGTTCATTCAAATATGCTTCCTTTGTATCATCATTTGGTTTTTCCTTTTCAAGAAGAGAGTAATCAAAAGATACCCTGTCGCAAAAATTGGGATTTCTAAAATATTTGTCTCTGTTTGGTACTAAATAGGTAAATGGGTCTTGCCTATCATTAGACATCAATAATTTTCCGATTTTTGGAAGTGTGGCAGACATTAGGATAAACTTCATATTGAAATATTGTGCATACCATGAAATAAGACAAATAATCTTATTCCACATTCTCGGTGGATACGATTGAAGCTCATCTATAATAACTACAGAATTGGCTAACCGATGAATAAGATAATTGCTTTCCTTTACATTTGTCTTTAGGACATTAAAAAATTTGATATGGGACATTAATGTTATGGGATAGTCCATAAACATCTGATCCAGATAATTAAGATACTGATCTTCATTCTCATATTTTCCATCCGAACTTTTTACTGGAGCTTTTGAATGAATCTCTGCTATTTCATCGTCTTCAAGACCAAGGGTTTCCTTAAGCGATTCATATGTTTGTGTAATCAGTGTTGTGAAAGGGAAAACATAGAAAATGTTCTTAATGGAAGAATCTGCATCCAGCAATTCTCCTAAAGCCAACATGGACACATTGGTCTTTCCTGCCCCAGTCGGTGCATCTATGTAGAAAAGCCTTTCTCCAAGATGATGGCGTATATTTGTTACGACATCATACGCCAAATCGCACCTTAGGTTGTTAAGACTCTCGTTGCATCTCTGGTTGACATCATGCTTCGGTACTATACCTTTGTCCACATAATCAAATACTTTGTGATTGTAGACTTTGCTGTTATGAACATTATAAATAATCTTGTCTCTAAGCACACTATTAATGAATCCTTTACCAGCATGAATGCCTTTCCAATTATTCATAAAGTGAGCGGTAGCAAGATAGTCTGATGCCGTCAACAAAGAGTAACAAAGTCTTACAAGTGCATAAACAGGATAATTGTGGTCTGCAAGTTTCGACAAGTCATTAAAATAATCAAATGCATCGTCTATTCCGGACAAGAAATTATTAAACTTTTCCAACTTGTCCTCTGACATATTTATATTTAGAAATGATATGTATGGACTTAGATCACTGGATTTAATATTTGTCCAAAAGTCCATATTCTCACACTCTCCCAATTCGCTACTATGGTGCTTTGCAATAGAGTAGCTCATAAACAAGGCGACATTACAAAGAAAAATCTCGTCATTCTCTGTAATGTTCTTATCTAACAGGTTGAAAACAGAAATGGCAAGATATAGGTAGGCACTTATAAGTGAATGGTTTGAGCCAAAATTATGAAGAACAATCTTCAGTTTTTGATTGTTCTTCATCTTGTTCTTTTGAAACTGGTCATTCAACTTCCCTAAATCATGGTAAGCTATTGCGTCCCAAAATAATTGATAAACCATTTGGTGGAGTCTAGCATCACAAGGCCCAATTGTAGATTTTTCGATAAGACCTTTTATAATGCCATCCAAACCATTTGATGCAGCAATACTTTTTGCATATTTCATCGTGAGTACGCAGTGATCAACCAATTTCTCACGAACGGTTTTGTTATCATTGGATACATGTGAATAGTAAATATCCGCATTTTTGATCAAGTTGCCAAAAAAGGCCTTATCGTATAATCTACCAATCATATCATTTATATTATTTATATCATTTGTATTATCTGTGAATCACCTATATCAAAGAATGCAGCAGAGCCATCAACCGTCAATTCTTTACTGAATAAAATATTTGAATATACAAAATCTGCATAATCATATTGAAAGAGTTCTTCGTTGAATCCTACTGGCAACTTCTCAAAATATATGAACGTAGGTTTTTCATCACGCTTTGCGAACAAAGACAATGATGATTTTACAATATATTTACTTACCGCTTTATTCTTACGAAAAAGAGATGATATCTTAAAATCCCTGTTGAAATGGAAAGCTTTAAATTCAGAGTATTCTGTTGGATTGACCCACCAGACACCAAATTCGTTCTTACCCATATAAGGAATATATTCGGCTCTATAAGACATTATGTTCTCATAAATCCGCTTTTCCGTTTCATCATTTGTATTTAAAAGCAGGTAACACCTATAAGAAGGCTTGATAAGAGTCTGCTCTTTGACTATCAGATTACCTCCAGCTTCATTACTTGCAAACCCAGTACCATTATTATAAGTGACAACCTCTTTTGTATAGTTACCATTGTCACTTGCCAATGGTTGTACGGCCACTTTCAAATCTCGGAATTTACAGTAATATTCTGGCAAGACACCTTCTTTTTCATGCCCCTTTAGACCAACGATGGCACCAAGTATCCCCAATAATGCCGGTTTGTGCAGCATATTGTAAGTCAGATAGATGCCATCGTTGATATCAGGCTTCTTGAAGAAACCCATCTCTGCCTTCAAATCAAACGATATTAGCTTTTGATTTGAATTCATATTAAATATCGTATTGTTTAACTTCTTCGGTCAGATTCTTCAAAATGCAGGTTTGCTTATTATAGTAAACCTCCACACTCTCAACGGAGGATTTGATATCTTCGAGTTTGTTTGTTAATGCCTTAAAATCGTACACACATTTCCCATTCTCTTTCTCTTCCTCCAAGTTAATAAGTGTTGCAAAGCTGGGAAGAACCAACTTTGAACCTTCCTTGAGTTCTACCCAGACAAGCATCTCGTTCTCACATCCTGCTTTGGACGCAGAATCATACCATGTTACTCCACAGCGCATACCTACTTTCAGCTTGTCTATATCTGCGGAACTTAACTTTGCACCTTCACCTACAATTTCAGAGATATCATCCAGATTGCCTGGATTAATAGAGAAATGATGAAGGTAATGACCTTCTTCAAGTCTTGACTGTCGGCCTATCGTAGTCATACTTTTTTCGGTGTCGGTATCTTCATCCTTTTTACTTGCCTTATTACTAAAAGGCGATGTAATCTGTTCAGTATAGATATAATTGTCTTTCCAAATATTCATGCCATGATTTATTTGTACCGGTCCATGAACAGAAACGTTGGTACAACCTGCAAATGTTGCACCAAACAACTTGACATCAAGACATGACAAGAGGTTCTTGGCAACATCTTTTTTCTTAATTTTCGTCTTATCCTTAGGTATAGCTCCAAACAGATTCTCGTATCTTTCATCCAAAGACCTTGGATTTAGATTATCGTTAAGGGTCTTCATGTAGAAAACATCAACATTTTCATAAGCATCCTTCAAATATTTTTTGATAGAATACTTGAAAGCTTTGTCTGTTGCATACACGATTCCGTCAGGAAGTGTGCGAGGCTGTCCTGAGAAATCTGCATTGTAATTTGAATTGATGGCTTTCACAATTGCGCAACCATACACTCTTTTTTTGAACTCTGCCATATTATACGTATTTATTCATTAATTGTATTATCATTTTTCTCATATATCACGCAAGGGCTGAAACAACCAGCGAGAAAGAACTTAAGCAATGGTTTCATTTTTACTTCATTGCCGTTTGCAAGTATCTCTGATGCAAGTCTTTCAAAATTTCCTTTACGTTGGTAGTTTACTCTTATATCATGCTTGTAAATAGCTATAGACTGAGCAATTTCATCCTGTAGCTGAGACGAAGTGCTTTTTTGCAAATAAGGCTCAAGCATGGCATAAGTCTTGTTCTTTGCTTCGCTACGGTCTATAATGTATGATACAAGTTGACCAGCAGCAAAGGCAAGTTCTTCAGAACTATTGAGGGTTGCCTTACCAGAGGCAACGTCTCTTATTTTTTCTCTTAACTCTGTTACATTTTTGTCCATATTTTTACTGTCTAAATGGTTAAACATTCCTTGAAGGCTAAACCATAAATTTATCTTTCTTTTTATATCATTATTCCATTCACATCGATTCTTTATTATCTCTGATTTGATGTTCGTTAGAATAGAATTGAACATTATGTCCTCAAACATGTTCTGGGTTATCGCCTTTAAATCAGATTTATATATATAAGCGTATACAGCTTGCCTATATTTGAGGATTAAATCAACCATCAGGCTACCTCCTTGTACAAACTCGGGCTTAGGAAGATCTCCAAAATAATAACAAGTGTAATTATCATCCTTGATTTTGACCAAGGTATTATTAAATATAATCTTTACCACAATTCTTTCAAAATCAAATATCGTCCTGATATTGATATCGGAATCCTTGTTGAACACTTTGTCTTTAAAAAATCCTGAAATTGTTACATTAGACACAGCTACAGGTTGACTAAGTTCATATCTAAACATTGGAACGAAATCAAAATCATTTAAGACTATCCCAGACTTTGTATTTGAATAATTCAGAAGATAATAATCTGAAAGATATTTTTTATTCGTACTTGCAAAGAGGCTTTCTAACAACTGTCTGTACGATAATGGTTCCTTTTTATCGTTGAATATTTTCACGATAGCCGTATTTATTTCACGTTGGTCCACCACGATAGGGAGTGGATTAGGAAGACATTTAGATTTGCTTCTAAGCAACTTGTTCAAATAGAACAAAGCCATAGCATCGTTGATAGAAAACCTTTGGCTTATTCCATCCTTAAGATAACATGTTTGGTGTTTCAAAAAAGGCTTCTTATTATTGTATGCCGTAAGAAATCCAACTACTCCATATTTCTTGTCAGATAGAACCTCCCCGTTAAAAATTTCCTGCTCAATATATTCTTTATGTTTTTTTTCAATTTCTTCTACAGGAACACTTCTGAGATACAGATGAACATAATCCTTTTCTGATAGTTGCTCATATACTTCTAGACTTTTCAAACAAGAAATGATTTCCTTGAAAGATGAGAAGAAACCTTCAATCTCCGCTTTATATTTATATGTTTGGCTATCGTCAGCCTCTAACATGTTTAGATTATAGACACGGATACAGTTGTCACAATAATCATTTATTCGGTCACTTACAACCTCAAAACGTTTATTCCGTATTAGTTGATTATTTTCTTTTATTTCATCCTTGGTTGGTTTGTCTTTCTTTTTAAATATTTTAATACCGTGAGATTGTCTATCTTTATCACTGAAATTAAAGTTGTAAGCTATTGCGAAAGGAGAACAAGAATGGATTTTCTGTTCCTTATCGAATTTCTTAACTTTATTCATCGTAATATATGTGGTTGCCTCTTGATATCTTATACAATCCTTCCATAGTCGGATATCTTTATTTTTTCCATCGAAATAATCATAATCAATACCCTTCTTAAGGTCTTTGTTAATCCAAACACCATTACTGTCAATATCAATAAAGACATGAAGTCCCTTATCAGGCTGACTTTTCCATTCCATAATGTCAGGAATGTCAGACATAAGGTCATTCATAAAATTGATTAATTCTCTTATCATATTGTTTCTTTCTTTATTTCAATAAATCCAAATCCCTGTGAACATTGTTCTCCTACTCCTCCTTCATAAGCAATCTTCATCAACTCTAAAGGTGCTTTCAGACGGAAAGAGCAGAGATATCCACGTACTCTTGATTCGTATGGAGTATTGGCTTTTATCGTTATCAACTTCGACTTGACCTTTTTATCTGTCAATTCGAATGAAAACTCCTTATCTTCCATATTAAATGGTTGACCATGAATACTCTCATATCTCGCCATCAATCCCTTTAATACTCCTTCAGCGAATATAGGATTATCAGGAGATAGATATTGAGTCTTGTTATCTTCATGAAGCTTTACACAAATAGGAGACAGAGCAACGAAAGTCATTTCTTCAGATAATTGTGGCATAGGTATAGCCTCTACTCCAACAACATCAAAAGCAACTTGATATTTCTTATTGCCAATGCTAAAGCTTTGATGAGCAAATATACCTTGAATGAATTCTAAGGTGCTTTTCTCCGGTATAAAGCTAATGTACCATACTGCTCTTTCACCTATGATTTTCAAACACCCTGCTTCAGGCAAAGGTCTTACTTTCTTAAAGATGAAGGGTGAATAACAAAATAGCTTAAACCTCTTTCTTTCTTTTACCTTTGCACCCAGGAATCAAGTTAGGATATTTGGTTAATGGGTGTTAA
>ENA-ORRU01000882-ORRU01000882.1-human-gut-metagenome-genome-assembly--contig:-NODE-882-length-20308-cov-13.827038_pt1 | contig 20308 bp, 18 predicted proteins | sample MGYA00242184_ERZ509151 | MGnify/ENA primary metagenome ERZ509151 (study PRJEB26280, sample SAMEA2338667) | human gut metagenome | biome: human gut; feature: human-associated habitat; material: faeces... | reverse complement strand
CCAGGATGTCTAGCAGGTCATGCCTCAGGAGTTTTTATGGAGTTTTCGGCGCGCCGGAGAGGAGAAATTCATGAAGGCGTCAGGTCCTTCCTCCCTGCTTCCATGGATTGTGCACCGCGGGGATTTGAAGGGCTTCCGCCAGGCCTTTTCGCCTCTCTGGTCATATAGTCCGGCAGAGAGGACATATGTATCAGGTATAAAAAAGGCGCGGCTTCGCCGCAGGTTATGGCCGCCTGTCGGCGGCAGGTTGTGTAGAAGGGTTATGAAGGAAAAGGTACAGAGAGTTGTGGTATCGCCGCCTTTGGCGGCGATGAGTATATAGCCTGCGTTACAGGATTTCCTTCCCGCCTCCCACTCGTCATTCTGAGACTCCGGCGAAGAATCTTGGTACGTGCCGCTTATGAGACAAATGCTATTAAATACCGGTCGGCGGGAAGGCTGCCGATTGACAGTCAGCCCAAAATCTTTCGATGTTCCTCAGCCCTATCGCCCAGCTCCATTCCGGTGGGACAAACAAAAGGAAGGTCCTTTTATGGGCAGGCTAAGGGAGGGCTTTGCCCGATTTGACAATCCTATGCAGGATTACCAGCTGGGGAAGGAGCCTGACAGTTCGACAAGTGCCGTAGTGCCTCCTTCATAAAAACAAACTCCGCGAATAAATCAGTGCTTCCTTAGCAGCCGGCAAAATTGATATAATATTTCCTGATAAGGAGACTTTCTATGAAAAAAGACAAGAATCAAATCCATACTCTTCCCCCCTTTACTGCCGCCCTCCTGGCAGAGGCAGGAAAAAAGCGCTGTGATTTTGACACCCCCGGCCACCACAGCGGAAGCTTTTTCAATCTCACCGATGAAGGAAAAATCTTCACCACTGCCCTTGGCGAAGGCATGTTCAAATCGGATATTTCCGATTCCTCTTCAGCCATCGGTGATCCCTCATCCCATGAAGGGGTATCGGGCGAAGCGGAGCGCCTCGCCGCTTCAGTATGGGGAAGTGACGACTGCTTCTTTGTACTGGGCGGCACGTCCACATCCAACCGCATCTGCGCCAATGCCCTCCTTTCACCGGGGGACCTGGTCCTTTTTGACCGGAACAACCATAAATCCACCTGGCAGGGAGCACTGCTTGAAGCAGGGGCGCTGCCGATATACCTTTCCTCCTGCCGCAATGACTGCGGCGTCATCGGTCCCATCCTTGCCGCCTCTCTGGAAGAGGCACACCTTCGGGAAGAAATCCGGAAAATCAGTCCCCGGCTCGCTGAAAAAAAGCGTCCCTTCCGTCTGGCCTGCCTGCAGATATGCACCTACGACGGCCTTTTTTACAACATCCGGAAAATTCTGGAAAAAATCGGACCTCTTTGTGAATACATTCTTTTTGACGACGCCTGGGGCGGCTACGAAAATTTCATTCCCCTCCTGAAAGACGCCGCCATCCTTCACTTTCCCCTTTCTGAAGAATCACCGGGCATCCTCATCACCCAGTCCGTGCATAAACAGCTCTCCGGATTCTCCATGACCTCCCAGATTCACAAGAAGGACAGCCATATCAGGGAAAAATCCTATTACCTTCCCCATGATGTGATGCAGGACACCTTTCTCATGCATATTTCCACATCTCCCTACTACCCCCTTCTGGCAGGACTGGAAATGAATGCATTTATGCATAAAGAAAAGGGCGCCATCCTTTGGAAGAAAGCCTTCCTATCTGCCACCCGCTTCAAAAAAGCTCTTTTAAAGGATACCACCCTCTTCAGTCCTTTTCTTCCGCCGCTAGTCCATGGCCGGAAGTGGGAGGAAGAAAAAACATCGGTCCTCATGGAAGATACCGCCTTCTTCACCCTTGGTCCAGATGAAACCTGGCATGGCTTTGACGGTTCTGCAGCCGACTTATGCCTTCTGGATCCCTGCAAAATCCTGCTCACCACCGGCACCTTTTCTGAAAGCAGGAAGCACTCCATCCCGGCCCCCCTTCTTTCCACCTACCTGGAAAGTAAAGGCATCACCCCGGAAAAGTCCGATTTCTATACCCTTCTCTTTCTGGCAGAACCGGGAGATACCAAAAAGAAATACAAGTACCTCATGCACTGGCTCAAGCAGTTTGAAAAAGCCTATTTCCAGAATTGCCCCATGGATCGATTCATGCCCTCTGTCAAAGCCCTGCCCGGCGAAGGGCTTCAGGATTACTGCCGCCGTTTTCATGATTTCCTTCTCTCTCACCATGCCGGAGAGCTGCAGCAGCACCTCTTCCGGGAGGAGGATTTCCCGCCCCGTCCCCTTTCCCCCAAAAGAGCCCACGAGAATTTCATCAGGGGAAACAGGAAAAAAATCCCCCTGAAAGATGCCAAAGGCCATATTTCACTGGAAAATATACTTCCCTACCCACCGGGCATCTGCGCCCTTGCCGCCGGTGAAGAGTGGACGGAAAATGTACTGTCCTACTTCCTTTTCCTGGAAGAATACGGAAAGGAATTTCCCGATTTCACGCCGGAAATCCCGGGCATCCATCATGATGAAAAGGGCAAGCCCTCTGTCTGGATTTCTTATCCCGAGTAAAAATATATTCTCCTCTTGACAAAGGGCGTCAAAGGATATAATCTTCTAATCAAGAAACCGTTGATGCGGAGATCAAAGCAGGAAATGCGCCCAAAGAGAGTCCTACCTGGTGAGAATGGATGGAAAGGCAGCCTGCCAAATGGACCGCTGAGGGTGCGGCGAAATGGCTCACAGAGTATACCGCAACGCAGGGCAGGCGTTAGCATGCCGGAGATATGATAGTATCTTGCAAAGAGCACGACATCGTGAAACAAGGTGGCACCGCGGAATTCATTCCGTCCTTGGCAGAGTTTTTTCTGCCGGGGACGGATTTTTTGTATTCCGGCAGGTACAGGAAGATCCCTTCGAGGGATTCCTGCTTCCATAAGGAGGTCATTATGTATCCAACATTAGAGGAAGTCAAAGCAATCAATGCATCCGGCGATTACCGAAGGATTCCAGTCTGCCGGGAAATCATGGCAGACCGCTTCACCACCATTGAAGTCATGCGGACACTCCGCGCTGCCAGCCATCACTGCTTTATGCTGGAAAGTGCGGAAAATAACCAGCCCTGGAGCCGCTACTCCTTTCTGGGCTACGATCCCACCCTGGAAATCACCTGCCTGAATGGTCATCTCACCATCACTAAAGGGGTCGACGGGGAACATCCGGAAATCATCAAAAAGGAAGTTACCCATCCCGGTGAGGAAATCCGCCGGATCCTTGCTCAGTATAAAAGCCCGAAGCTTCCTGACCTTCCCCCTTTTACAGGAGGACTGGTAGGCTATTTTTCCTACGACTACATCAAATACGCAGAACCCACGCTTCATCTGTCCCATGTAGACAATGGAGACTTCAATGATGCCGACCTCATGCTCTTCGACAAACTCATTATCTTTGATGCTTACAAACAGAAAATCATTCTGGTCACCGGCGTTGCCACGGACGACATTCCCTCTTCCTACAGGGAGGCGGAAAAAGTACTGGATGATGTGGAAAACCTTTTGAAAAGCGGCGCCAGAGCGGCCTCAAAGCCCCTCCAGCTGGAAGAGGACCTCACTCCCGCCCATTCCATGGAAGAATACCGCGCCATGGTGGAAAATGCCAAACACCATATTTACGAAGGCGACATTTTCCAGGTAGTCCTTTCCAATCCTTTGACCGCCAGAGCCAGGGGCTCCCTGTTTGACGTATACCGCCTGCTCCGCATGGAAAACCCCTCCCCCTATATGTTCTATTTCACCAGCGATCAGGTGGAAATCGCCGGTTCCTCACCGGAAACCCTGGGTAAACTGGAAAACGGCATCCTCCACACTTACCCCCTGGCAGGCACAAGGCCGAGAGGCAGAACCGAAGCAGAAGACCAGGCCCTGGAGAAAGAACTGCTTTCCAATGACAAAGAACTGGCTGAGCATAATATGCTGGTCGACCTGGGGCGTAACGACCTGGGGAAAGTCAGCCGCATCGGCTCCGTGAAAGTGGAGAAATATCTGAACATCCTCCGCTTCTCCCACGTCATGCACATCGGCTCCACCGTAGAAGGTACCATTGCTCCCGGCAAGGATGCCCTGGATGTCATCGACGCCGTCCTGCCTGCGGGCACCCTCTCCGGCGCTCCCAAACTCCGGGCCTGTGAAATCATTGAGGAAGAAGAATCAAGAAAGCGGGGCATCTACGGCGGTGCCATAGGATACCTTGATTTTTCCGGAAATATGGACACCTGTATCGGCATCCGGCTGGCCTATAAGAAAAAAGGCGTCCTCTGTGTCCAGTCCGGCGCCGGCATTGTAGCCGACAGCGTGCCGGAAAAGGAATATCAGGAATGTCTCAATAAAGCCAAAGCCGTAGTCAACGCCATTCACCTGGCAGAAGGAGGACTGGACAAATGATTATTCTGATTGATAACTATGACAGCTTTTCCTATAACCTCTATCAGCTGGCAGGAAGCCTCTATCCGGACATCAAAGTCATCCGGAACGATGCATTGAGCCTTCCGGAGCTTAAGGAAATGAACCCTAAGGCTCTCCTTATCTCCCCCGGTCCCGGCCGTCCGGAAGACGCAGGCATCTGCGTGGATGCCATCCGTTTCTTTGGCCCCCGCATTCCCATTCTGGGCGTATGCCTAGGCCACCAGGCCATCTGCCAGTGCTACGGCGCCACCGTATCCTACGCCAAAGAACTGGTCCATGGAAAAGCCTATGACGTGGAAGTCGATACCGAGAGTCCCCTCTTTAGAGGCATGAAATCGCCTATCAAAGCAGCCCGCTACCACTCCCTGGCCGCCGTGGAATCCACCATGCCTCCCTGCCTTAAAATCACCGCCCGCACCAGAGACGGGGAAATCATGGCCGTGGAACACAGGGACTATCCCACCTACGGCCTCCAGTTTCATCCCGAATCCATTATGACCCCGGAAGGCGGAAAAATCCTGAAAAACTTCTTCACCATGGCGGAAAAGGGAAGAAAATAGGTTCAGGGTTCAGAGGGTGGTGGATTGCCCTGCGGGCAATGCTTATGAAATCTGCGTTACGGGATTTGGTCTTGTGTTACCAGTGCTGCAGGACGAAGAGCCAGAGCCCCCTTCCCTAGGAAGCGGGTGGCGCCAGCCACCAAAAGGGGGGGTGCATTTCCTCGCGCCGCAGGCGCGGTTATATGGTTTTCTCTCGCCCGTAAGGGCGGTTGTATGGTTTTTACTAGCCCACCAGCTCACTAGCTCACCAGCTCACTAGTCCACTAAAGCTGTTTTATCCATACTGGCGACTTCAATAAATTAAAAGGCGCCCCACTCCCGACCGCGCCGTAGGCGCCCCCCATTCCCTACTCTCAAAAATATATTGACATCACTCCATGAATCCCTTATAATATAAAAGCTGTTCATATTCGATCAGCATAATTTTTAGAGAGGTGATTTACACAATGGCAACAAACAGAAATCTCCGTTTTAAGACAAGCAGACGTTTCGGCGTAAATATTTACGGCCATCCGAAAGCGTTAAAACGGCAGGTCGCTGACGCTCGTCAGAAGAAACAGTCTGAATACGGCGTACAGCTGTCCGAAAAGCAGAAGGTTAAAGCGATGTACAACCTGCTTGAAAAGCAGTTCTACCGCTATTATGATAAAGCAAGGAGAATGTCCGGCGTCGTAGGCGAAAACCTGCTGTTCCTGCTGGAAACCAGACTGGACAACCTTGTATACCGTGCAGGCTTTGCACGTTCCATCCGTCAGGCTCGTCAGATGGTTACCCACGGACTCATCGTGGTTGACGGCAAGAGAGTAGACATTCCTTCCTACCCCGTTCGTCCGGGACAGGTTATTTCTCTGAAGGAATCCTACAGAACCAATGAAATGTTCAAACAGTCCTTCCAGGAACTGAAGACCTTCGATCTTCCATACATCGAAAAGTCCTTCGACAACTGGACTGCAACCCTGACTCGTTTCCCCCAGAGAGACGAACTCCCCTACAAGGACGAAGTCAACGAAACCAACATCGTCGAACTGTACTCCAAATAATTCGTTTTTCAGCGGACTATGGACATACAAAAGAGGAAATGCTTTTCGCGAAGCATCTCCTCTTTTTTCATGCCTTTTTCCCAAAGGCCCCTCCCCCAACGCAAAAATCCCACCGGATAACCGATGGGATTTTTTATTACTGTTTGAACTTGTCTATGATTTTATCAAGGAAGGAGCTCTTTCCTTTATACTGGGAGCAGTCTTCCCCCATTTCATTGGCAAAGTGAAGGAGTGCGTTCTTCTGGTCTTCGTTCAGCCGCTTAGGCACCGTCACATGGACTTCCACATAGAGGTTCCCTTTGCGGGAGGACTGCAGGTGAGGCATGCCTTCGCCGGAGATGCGGAACCGGGTGCCTGTCTGGGTACCGGCTGGAACCTTGAGTTCTACTTCTTTGTCCAGGGTCTTCACTTTGATGGTGGAGCCAAGGGCTGCTACAGGATAGGAAATATTGACGGTCTTGTAAAGGTCGTCACCTTCCCTTTCAAAGTCCGGATCGTCTTCCACGTAAATGTAGACATAGAGGTCGCCTTTCGGACCGCCTCTCCTGCCGGGCTCTCCTTCGCCGGCCACTCTCATGCGGACGCCGCTGTCGGCACCGGCAGGGATATTGACTTCAATGGTCTTGGACGCTCTGACAGTACCACTGCCATGGCATTCCTTGCACTTGTTTTTGATAATCTTCCCTGTGCCGCCGCACTGCTGACAGGTGACGATATTCACCATCTGTCCGAAGGGGCCGTTTCTTACGATACGCTGCTGACCTGTGCCGTGGCAGGCAGGGCAGGTATCTACGGTGGATCCCGGTTCTGCGCCGCTGCCGTGGCAGTGGCTGCAGGTATCGTTCTTGGTGACGGAGAATTTCTTCTTCACACCGGTAAAGGCTTCCCGAAGGGTAATGGTCATATCGTAGCGGAGGTCCGCCCCCTGCTCGGGGCCATTGTTTCTCCGACGGCTGCCGCCGGTGAACATGTCGAAAATGTCACCCATATCGAAGCCGCCGAAGTCGAAGCCCTGGCCGTTGAATCCGCCCTGGCCGAATCCGCCGAAGCCCCCGGCGCCGGCGCCGCCGCGGGAGGCCTGCTGAAAGGCATCATGGCCGAGCTGATCATACTGGGCTCTCTTGTCGGCATCGGAAAGCACATGGTAGGCTTCATTGACCTCCTTGAATTTTTCCTCTGCCGCTTTGGGATTGTCCTTGTTCAGATCCGGATGGTATTTGCGGGCAAGTCTTCTGTATGCTTTTTTGATTTCATCATCGGTGGCGTTTTTACTTACGCCAAGGATGTCATAATAATCCTTGCTGTCTGCCATAAAGAAATCACACTATTCCTTATTTCTTATCGTCGTCATTGACAACTTTATAGTCTGCGTCTACTACATTGTCCTTGTCTTTTTTAGCTCCGGCCTGGGGTCCCTGCTGAGCGCCGGCATTCTGGGCCTGCTGCTGTGCCTGCTGAGCCTGCTGTGCCTGCTGGTACAGTTTTTCAGTCAGTTCATGGAGCGGTTTGGTGAGCGCTTCTGCATCGGCTTTGATCTTTTCGGTATCGTCGCCTTTCAGGGTCTCTTTCAGTTTAGCAATGGCATCATTGACTTCTTTCACTTTGCCCTGGTCTGCTTTGTCTCCCAGTTCCTTCACTGTCTTTTCAGCCTGGTAAATAAGGGCTTCTGCATTGTTCTTGGCCGTAATGGCTTCTTTCCGTTTCTTGTCTTCTGCTTCATGGGCTTTGGCATCATCCTGCATTCTCTTGATTTCTTCATCAGAGAGGCCGGAGGAAGAGGTAATATCAATCTTCTGTTCCTTGCCGGTGCCCAGATCTTTGGCGGAAACATGAACAATGCCGTTGGCATCGATATCAAAGGTCACCTGAATCTGAGGAACTCCCCGCGGAGCCGGCGGAATATCGCTCAGTTCGAAGCGGCCCAGTGTCTTGTTATCAGCAGCCATGGGACGTTCACCCTGGAGGACATGGATATCAACGGAAGGCTGGTTATCGACAGCGGTGGAGAATACCTGGGTCTTGGATGTAGGAATGGTGGTATTTCTCTTAATCATAGTGGTGAATACACCGCCCAGGGTTTCAATGCCCAGGGACAGCGGAGTTACATCGAGAAGCAGTACATCTTTGACTTCGCCTTTGAGAACACCGGCCTGAATAGCAGCACCGACTGCTACGGATTCATCGGGGTTTACACCCTTGGATGGTTCTTTATGGAATTTGTTGCGAATCAGGGTCTGTACGGCCGGAATACGGGAAGAACCGCCTACCAGAAGGATCTTATCAATGTCGTCAATGGTGAGGTTGGCATCCTTCATGGCTCTTTCCATAGGTTCTACCGTAGCCTGTACCAGATCTTCCGTAATCTGGTCGAATACGGCACGGGTCAGAGTAGCATCGAAGTGGACCGGCTGGCCATTGGAATCAATGGTAATGAAGGGCAGGTTGATGTCGGTGGACATAACAGAGGACAGTTCGATCTTTGCCTTTTCAGCAGCTTCCTTCAGTCTCTGGTTGGTCATGGGATCCCGTTTCAGTTCAAAGCCGTTCTGGTTCTTGAAGGTATCTGCAATCCAGTCCATCACGCGGGCATCGAAATCATCGCCGCCCAGATGGCCGTTGCCGCTGGAAGCTTCTACTTCAAATACGCCGTCTGCCAGATCAAGGATGGACACATCGAAGGTGCCGCCGCCCAGATCGTAAACCAGGAAGCGATGTTCCTTGCCGTCTTTAATCTTATCAAGGCCGTAAGCCAGGGCAGATGCGGTCGGTTCGTTGATGATACGCAGAACCTTGAGGCCTGCAATGGCGCCGGCATCCTTGGTAGCCTGGCGCTGGCTGTCGGTGAAGTATGCCGGGCAGGTAATAACAGCTTCTGTGACTTTTTCGCCCAGATAAGCTTCTGCATCCACCTTCAGCTTCTGCAGAATCATAGCGGAAATTTCCTGGGGTGTATAGGATTTGCCATCAATGGTGACTTTGTAGTCGCTGCCCATGTGACGTTTAATGGAAACTACAGTGCGGTCCGGGTTGGACACAGCCTGTCTTTTAGCCAGCTGGCCTACCAGGCGTTCCCCGGTCTTGGAGAAACCTACCACAGAAGGAGTCAGACGAGAGCCTTCAGCGTTAGGAATAACGACAGGCTCGCCGCCTTCCATCACTGCAACAACGGAGTTTGTCGTACCTAAATCAATACCAATTACTTTTGACATTTAAAATGTCTCCTTTCATGCGTGTATTTCTAATGGAAAACAGAAAATTCTATGTAACTGCCAATGTCAGCTGTTTTTCACAACCTGTACCTTGGCAGGCCTTAAAACGGTATCTTTATAGAGATAGCCCTTCTGGAAAACCAGGGCAATGGTTTCATCATCCATTTCATCGGATGCAACCATCATGACGGCCTCATGGAAATGGGGATCAAATGGTTTTCCTTTGGCTTCTATTTCCTTGACGCCAAAGTCATTCATAATTTTGACCATCTGTTTCTGGAGAAGTTCAAATCCCTTCAGATAGGCCTCTCCGGAACCATCTTTTTTCATATGGGAAAGGGCCAGTTCAAAGTTGTCCAGTACCGGAAGGAAGGATTTCAGCGTTTCCGCCTTGTAGGTATCTGCCGCTTTGGCTTCGTTGTCTTTCGTGCGGCGGCGGAAATTGTCGAAATCCGCCTGCAGCCGTACGTACTGGGACAGAGCGGTCTGCAGTTTTACCTCCTCCGATTTGGCTTTATCTTCGGCCTCTTTGACTTTCTTCTGGGCATCTGCCGCCTGTTTGGTCAGGAAAATCACCTGCTGCTGCAGTTCCTTCACCGTAGGCTTTGGCAGCTTTTCCGCTGTTTCTTCTTTCTTGTCCTTTGGTTCCTCCACATCCACTTTGACTTTCATTTCTTCCTTTTTCTTCATTGGGGAGCCTCCTTCATCTATTCTTTATTCTTCAAAAGCTGATCCAGTCTATCCTGCATAAACCGCATCATACCGATAATCTTGCTGTACTGCATCCGGGTAGGTCCCAGCACTGCCACCGATCCGATGACCCTGCCGCCCGAGAAAAACTGGGCTCTCACAATGGACAGGTCCGAAAGGGATTTCATGGGGTTCTCCGTGCCGATATGGACTGCAATGGGCTGATCCGAACTGGAGAGAAGCATGCTTTCCAGCATGTCCCGCTGTTCCAAAAGGTTCAGGATATCCTGCATTTTCTCCACATTCTTGAATTCCGGCTGCTCAATCAGCTGGGATGCACCGCCGGAATAGACTTCCTGCTGCGGGGTCAATACCCGCTGCAGGGTTTTGAACACATTCACATAGGGGCTGAGATTCTTTTCTATATCTTTCTGGAAGGTAAGAATCTCTTTCTCATCCATGCTGTCAATGTCACGGCCATGGAGGAAATGGTTCATCCTGTCTGCCAGCAGCTGCATTTCATCAAAGGTACTTCCCTTTGGGATTTCCACCACTGCATTGGACACATCCCCCCGGTCTGTAACAACCAGCAGAATGGCTCTTTCTCCATCCAGGGGAAGGAATCGGATATAGTTGAATTTCTTCTTGATTCCCGCTGACGTTGCCACAGACAGGTTATGGGTGAGCGATGATACCGCCTTTGCCATATTGCGGAAAATCTCATCCACCTTGGTCACATGATCCAGGAGCATGCTGTCAATCATGGATTTTTCTTTACTGGAAACGGGAGCCGGCTGCATGAGCCAGTCCACGTAAAAACGATATCCCTTGATGGAAGGGATACGTCCTGCCGAAGTATGGGGCTGTTCCAGATATCCTTCATCCTCCAGGTCCTGCATTTCATTGCGGATGGTGGCGCTGCTGACGCCCAGGTTGTACTTCTTCGCAATGGTCCTGGAGCCTACCGGTTCAGCGGTATCCGCATAATCCTGTACAACGGCCCACAGTACTTTTCTTTTTCTTTCATTCAGTTCATTGGACCCAACGCGGGGTTCATTCTTGTTTGTTCTGCGTGCTGCCATCATTATCACCTTGTTATTAGCACTCATTGGTCTCGAGTGCTAACTTACGTTATTAGAATATCATTCATGCCCCTCCCTGTCAAGACTTTCTCCCCTTCTTTTCCATTTTTCCATGCAAAAAGCACCTCCCGAAGGAAGTGCTTTTTAGTGAGCTGGTGGACTAGTGAACCAGTCGAAGTCAATGTTAGCGGGAACCAAGATTCTTCGCTTCGCTCAGAATGACGATGGGGCGGTAAGGTTAGCACATAACACAGTCTGATGTCTGACCTCTACCATCTATCGTCTCCCTCACCCCACGTAACCCAGCCAGTGCCAATAAGTGGCAGAGAATACAAGAATCATGGCATAAGCCAGCACGGTGAAAGGAATGCCGGTAATGAGGAAATCCTTGGATGTAATGTATCCAGTGCTGTAGGCGATCATATTCTGCGGGGCATTCACCGGCAGGATGTAGCCGAAGCAGATGGTATACTGAAGAATCATGGTCATGCCCAGCACATCAATGCCCGGCGTCTTCACGCTCTGAAGAACTGCAATGACAATCGGAATCATGGCCGATGCCAGCCCTGTGGCACTGGCAAAGCCCAGATGAATAATGGTGAGGAAGAAGGCCAGCACCGCAATGACTACAAGAGGAGACATGGTTTCCATGCCGAAGAGGGCCACGAAATGATTGGCCAGCCAGATGGCAGCCCCCGATTTCAGAAGAGCCGTACCCAGACTGATGCCTACGCCGAAAAGGGTGACAGTGCCCCAGTTGATATGGGGGACTGCCTGTTTCCAGGTCATAAATCCCACTTTTGGAAGCATCATGAGCATAATACCGGTAATGGTGACGGTGGTAGTATCAAAGGGATGAAGTTTCTTCTCCGTTACCCAGAAGAAAAGGAGCAGCACCGAAATCAGAAGCAGTTTCTTTTCATCCCGGGAAACAGGCCCCAGGTCCTTCAGCATTTTTTCCAATGCTTCCCTGCCGCCGGGCATTTCTTTCACTTCCGGAGGCATAACATGAATAAGGAGGAAATAAAGCACCACCGACATAATGGCTGCATAGGGAGCAGCAGCGATAAACCATTCCAGCCAGCTGATATCCTTGCCCAGTACCTGCTGGATGAATCCGATGGCCACCATGTTTTGGGCAGCTGCGGTCTTGATACCGATATTCCAGAGGGAATCGGCCTGGGCCACTGCCATCATGAGCACAGCAGCAAAGGTGGAACCCTTCTCTAGCCCAAAGGCCCGGATAATGCCTACCACGATAGGCACCATGCAGGATACGCGGGCCGTAGTAGAGGGAACGAAGAAGGAAAGCAGGAATCCCACGAAAATGACGCCAATCACCAGATGGCTGGATTTCACGCCGATATGGGACATGACCACCAGGGCGATACGCTTATCCAGACCCGTAATCATCATGCCTGCCGACAGGAACATGGCACCTGCCACCAGAGCCCAGGCTGAAGTGGAGAATCCGGAAAGCCCCATCTGCAGGGCTTTCCCGGTGCCAAGAAGAGTCTCCGGTTTGGCGGGATTAGGCGCCATGCCCAGAGAAAATGCCATAAACACCACAATAACAAATGCACTGACCGGATAGGAAACTCCTTCGGTCATCCAGATAATGACTGCAAACACAAGGATACCGATGAGCCGGTGTCCCTGGGTAGGCAGATCTACAGGAGTCGGGAAGAGGTACACCAGTGCCATGGCAGCCAATGCCAGGAACAGGCCATATTTCTTTCCAAATCCTTCTGACTGATTCATAAGCCACCCCCAAATATAAAAAAATGAAGCACCATTCATGCGGAAACAACGGGCATCGTCTCCATTCATGAAAGAGGCACTTCCCCTAAGCAAAAAAGCTCCTGTTATCCCCTGGGGGAAAACAAGAGCTTCGTTGCACTTTATGAATATATCTCAGTATATCCATGAAAGGTTGACTTGTCAATGGGAAACAAAAAAGCCCCCGCCTGAGCGGGGACCTTTGACGGTCATCAGTCAGCGCTGAAAGGAAGCAGAGCAATAGCTCTTGCTCTCTTAATAGCGAGATTGATTTTGCGCTGATGCTTTGCGCATGTTCCGGTTACACGACGGGGCAGAATCTTGCCTCTTTCGGAAACGAAACGACGCAGTGCAGCAACGTTCTTATAATCAATGGTGTCTACGTGATCTACGCAGCACTGGCAGACCTTTCTTCTCGGTCTTCTTACTCTATCTCTTCTAATCATGCTTTCTATATCCTCCAAAATCAATGCATATCAGAACGGAATATCTTCATCTTTGGACGACGTGCCGAACTGTCCAAAATTTCCTCCCGGCTGGCCTCCCTGTCCGGCTGGATTATTGTTATAACCGCCATTTCCGCCGTTATAACCATTTCCGCCGAAACCGCCATTATTTCCACCGAAGCCGCCGCCAAAGGAACCTCCCTGCTGCGGACCGTAGGAAGAATTGCGCGGAGTGCCGATTGGAATGGCAATGGTATTGGCCACAACTTCTGTTACATATCTCTTTGTGCCATCCTGAGCATCATAGGAACGACTGGAAATCCGTCCTTCCACAAATACACGGGTGCCTTTTTTCAGCTGATTTCCAACAGCTTCTGCCAGGGGACCCCAGGCAACAACATTAATCCAGTCTGTAAGCTCCCGCTGTTCACCCTGGGGGGTTGTATAGGTACGGCTTACTGCTACAGAAAACGATGCTACGGAACGGCCGGTCTTCGTTGCACGAATCACCGGATCCCGTCCAAGATTTCCCAAGATTTGAACTGAATTCATTGTGCTACCTCTTAGTCATCCTGTTTTACAATGATATGACGGATAATTTCTTCATGAATCTTGATAACGCGGTCAAGTTCTTTAATCTGCGCCGGGTCAGCCTGGAAATCAACTACTACGTAGTATCCTTCACTCTGATGCTTGACTTCGTACGCAAGATGACGTTTGCCCCATTCATCAGTATTGTCAATGGTACCACCGATTCTGGTAATGGTGTCCTGTACCAGTTTGACAGCAGCCTTGATAACTTCATCATTAGCTGCATTCACAATGAACATAACTTCATACTTTTTCACGAAATTCGCCTCCTTTTCGGACCTATGTCCCGCACTCGCTGCGGGCCAGGAAGTTACTTGTAAAATAACAAGCTTATTTATTATACAAGAGCGGAAATGAAAAAGCAAATGTTTTTTGAAAGTTTCCTGTCCGGCTTGACGCTTTGGTGTTTCTTACCGACAGGAAACTATTGGCGAAAAGTTTCTTCCCCGACATGGCACGATGGTTATTCTTATCGACAGGAAACTGCTTGCGAAAAGTTTTCTGTACGACATGGCACTATGGTGTTTCACACCGGCAGGAAACTGTTTGCAAAGGGTTTCCTACTCGGCGTGGCACCATTATGCTTCATCGCGACAGGAAACTGTTTGCAGAAAGTTTCCCATCCGGCATGACACGAATGCAACTCATACCGACAGGATACTATTTCTTCTTCTTGCTTACCATGAAGCCCGTAGCCTGCTGGTTGGCCATGATGACCACATCACTGATCTGCACCCGTTTGGGCTGGTCCGCCACGAAGGCAATGATATTGGCAATATCTTCTGCCTGCAGTGCATCTACGCCTTCATATACCCGGGCTGCCCTTTCCTTATCGCCATGGAAACGGACTTCGCTGAAAGGGGTCTCCACAATGCCCGGCTGGATGGTGGTCACCTTGATATCACTGTCTATGACATCGATGCGGATACCGTCGCTGAACGTTTTCACCGCTGCCTTGGTGGCGCAGTACACCGCTGCCCCTGCATAGGCATAGAGGCCGGCGGTGGAGCCCAGGTTAATGATATGGCCCTCATTCTTTTCCAGCATGGCCGGAAGGAAGGCGCGGGTCATCAGAAAGAGACCTTTGATATTGGTATCAATCATCTGGAGAATATCTTCTTCCTTCGTCTCCCCGTAAGGCTCCAGTCCTCTGGCCAAGCCGGCATCATTCAGAAGAATGCGGGGCGCTCCCAGTTCGCTAAGGCAGCGGGAGGATACTTTCCGGATGGCATCGGCATCCCTCACATCCAGCTCAAAGCAGGCAACCGGCACAGCCATGGCCCCCTCGATTTCTTTTTTTACCTCTTCCAGCTTTTCTTTATTTCTGGCAGCCAAAGCCAGTCCATACCCCTTGGCGGCCAGCGCTTTGGCACTGGCAAGGCCGATACCACTGGTGGCGCCTGTAATGAATGCGTAGGAACTCATGATAATCCTCCTTCTTTTTCTGCTATAATAGTAGGAACCGGCAGGAAATTTCCCGGTCTTATACATTCATTATACTGGTTTCATTTCCATTTTCATAATAAATAAAGGAGTTTCTATGAAATCCATTATTCTGGCCGCCCTTATGATAACGGCTGCCCTTTCCGCCGGCGGATGCGGCACGCCAAAGGCTCCCTCCCCCTCTCCCGCCGCTTCTTCTTCTGTCCCTGCGGTCCACCAGATTAACGAAGAATCGGAGCAGATTTACCGGAAAGCAGTTACTGCCTACGGAAAAGGAGATCATCTCCATGCCCTGGAACTTGCCAATCAGGCTCTGGAGAAAGACGGCGAAAATTACAAAGCCCTTTCTCTGAAAGGCATTATCCAGGCCTTTGATATATCACCGGAAGAAGGCATTGGGACCATCCAAAAATCCCTCTCCATCAACCCGGATTACGTACAGGCTTATTTCGATATGGCCATGGCCCAGAAACTGGGGAAACACTACGATGAATCCATCCGCTTCTTCCAGAAGGTGCTGGATAAGGATCCCCATAACACCTGGTCCTACTACGGCATTGCCACCAACTACGCTGATAAAAGAGACAAGGCAAAGGCTTTGGAATATCTGAAAAAAGCAGTTGATCTGGACCCGAAAAACGTAAAGCCCCAGGCTGCCGCCCAGGACCACTTCCAGTGGCTCCATGGCGATGCCGATTTCCAGAAGCTTGTAAAATAAAGGAGTTCCCATGAAATACGCTTTTATCCTGTCCATCGTATCCCTGGTCCTCTACCATGACAATGTCCTGTCTGCCGCCGGAGCTGCCGGATACCTTTCAGCCATTTTCTTTCTGGTCACGTACCGAGAAAAGCCCGCCATGCTGGCCATTGCCTGCATAGCGGCTGCCATCATTACCATCATGTACTTTTCCTGGGACTTCTCCCTTGCAGGCTACATGCACATAGGCATTGCCTGGTCCATGACCATTACCGCCTTTACCGCCATCCTTACCCTGGTAAGCCTGGTATACAAGATAAAGAATCGCTGATTCATGGCAATAAAAAAGCATCATTGATGAGAACATCAACGATGCTTTTTTGTTGCCTGTCAGTCGGCGTTTTTAGTAGATTTAAATTTCAGGAAAAAGCCCATAATGAGGAGCATGCATACCAGACCTGTCAAATCTCCGAGAATACCGTTTCCTGTAATGCCGTCCACCAGGTAGCCAGCCACGCAGCTTACAGCCACCACGAGAACATAGGGAATCTGGGTAGACACATGGTCTATGTGATGGCACTGGGCCCCGGCCGAGGCCAAAATGGTGGTATCGGAAATAGGCGATACATGGTCGCCGCCTACAGAACCGGCCAGCACGGCAGCCACCGTCATAATCATAAGATGAGTATCATTGGACACGATAGCCAGTACGATAGGAATGAGGATACCGAAGGTGCCCCAGGAAGTACCGGTAGCAAAAGCAAGGCCAATGGCCACCAGGAAAAACAGGGCCGGCAGCAGAATAGCAATGGTGGCGTTATCAGCAACCACGCTTCCTACATAGCCGCCGATGTTCAGGTAATCCTTACCTACAATGCCGGACAGGGTCCAGGCCAGGGACAGGATCATAATGGCAGAAGTCATCTGTTTGAAACCTTCTACAAAGCAGCTGCAGAAAGTGCTGAAGTCTAAGACCTTTCTGGGAATGTACAATACAAAGGTAAATACCAGAGCAATGAAAGAACCGATAACGAGGCCTCTGGCAGATTCACAGTTCGCAAAGGCTTCTGCCACGCCCTTTCCTTCCAGAATGCCGCCGGTATAAAGCATGCCGAACACGCAGCCGCCGATAAGGACCACCAGCGGAAGGATGAGATCAATGATTTTCCCATTTCCCACAGGCGCACTGCCTTCATCATCGGCATATTCCGCAGGAATCACCAGAGTGCCGCCGCTCTGCTTTTCATATCTGGCCATACGGGAAAAATCACGGCCTGAAGCGATGAGGACAATCATGAAAATCAGGGTGAGCCAGGCGTAAAGGTTCAAAGGAATGGTTTCCAGGAAAAGAGCAAAACCATCAATGGAACTGCCCTCCGGAAGAGAGGAGGTAACAGCAGCAGCCCAGCTGGAAACCGGAGCAATGATACATACCGGCGCTGCGGTGGCATCAATAATATAGGCCAGTTTCGCACGGGTAATCTTAAACCGGTCTGTCACAGGGCGCATCACGGTACCCACGGTGAGGCAGTTGAAGTAATCATCAATGAAAATCAGGATACCAAGAGCCATGGTTACGAAAAGAGCGCTCTTCTTTCCTTTAATGGTGCGGGCTGCATAATCACCGTAAGCCTGAGAAGCACCGGACTTCTGGATGGCCGCCACCATAATCCCCAGAAGGACAAGGAATACAAGGATATACACATTGCTTCCCACCTTGTCCGACATAATGTGGAACATGGTGTCGATAGCACCCAGTATACTGAATCCTGCAAACATGAAGGCACCGATAAAGATACCTATGGCAAGAGACATGTACACTTCCTTGGTGGCCAGTGCCAGAATAATGGTAACTACAGGAGGCACCAGGGACCATACTGTTTGAGACATATAAATCATCCTCTCTCTTTTGACAATTTCCCATATCGTCAAATTGCAATAATTTTTATTATTATACAATACTTTCCCCGTTTGTAAAATGTTCGTAGTGATAAATTAGTGAACTAGTGGACTAGTGTACTAGTGAACTAGTGGGCTAGGGAGCTGGTGAGCTGGTGAGGATTGGGGCTGGGGACCACTAGTCCACTAACTCACCAGCCCACTATTTCACATATTGCATTTTCCCCATAATGCTGTATAATATAGTACATGGCTCTGCAGTACTGATTTATGGCAGTCTCCGGGCCCCGTGCAATGAAATCCCATGAACCCGGTCAGGTCCGAGAGGAAGCAGCCGTAAGTGGCCCTTTTCATGTGACACGGTGCATCCTGGAGGCTGTCATAAATGAGGACTGCAAGGCTTTTTTTATGTCTGGTTTTCCCTGCTGTATTGTATAATAGTAATAATAATTAATAAGGTAAGGATTCAGTTCCGGAATCCTTACAAATCCTTTTTCATCTTTCCTGCCGGGAGGTTATTTATGGCTTATTTAGCATTATATCGAAAATGGAGGCCCCGCACGTTTACGGAGGTGGTGGGGCAGAAGCATATTTCCATACCGCTCCAGCGGGCCATCGAGCAGGACCGGCTGGCTCATGCTTATCTTTTTTCCGGTCCCCGGGGTACAGGAAAAACCAGTATGGCCAAAATCCTGGCCAAAGCGGTGAACTGCCTTCATCCAAACGGCGTGAATCCCTGCAATGAATGCCAGAGCTGCCGGGAAATCAATGCAGGCTCCAGTCTGGATGTCTATGAAATCGATGCCGCTTCCAACCGCGGCATTGAGGAAATCCGGGCCCTTCGGGAATCGGTGCGCACCCTGCCGGCAGTGAGCCGGAAGAAGGTATACATTATCGATGAAGTACACATGCTCACCAAGGAAGCCTTCAATGCCCTCCTGAAAACGCTGGAGGAACCGCCGTCCCATGTGCTCTTTATTCTGGCCACCACGGAACCGGAAAAAATTCCTCTCACCATTCTTTCCAGATGCCAGCGGTATGAATTCCACCGGATTTCCGTGGAAGATATCAAAAACCATCTTCTCTATATTGCCAAAGAAAGTCATCTTCCCCTGACGGAAGAGGCAGCAGACCTCATTGCAGTCCGGGCAGACGGCGGCCTTCGCGATGCCCTGTCCCTGCTGGACCAGTGCTCCTCGGCCTCGGAATCCAAAGTTCTTGACGCGCCGGCGGTGTATGACCTTCTGGGCCTCACAGGAAAGGATATGATTCTGGATCTCTCCCATCATATCTTCAACGGTGACAGTTCTTCCGCCCTGTCCCTCTTTTACCGGATCCTGCAGGGAGGAAAAGAGCCGGCCTCCATTCTTCGTGACCTTCTGGAACATTTCAGAAACCTGATGATCTGCAAGGTCAATCCAAAGGCGCCGGAATTTTCTCAGTACGGCAGCCAGGTGGAAACGCTTCGTTCCGATGCATCCCGCCTTCCTGCGCCTTACCTGGACTCCCTCTTTGACTATCTCCACGAAGCCCTTCATGAAACGAAACGGAGTTCTTCACCAAGGCTCAGCGCCGAAATGGGTCTTCTCCATCTCTGCCGCATGAAAGGGTCTAAATCCCTGGATTCCCTGGCCCAGCGGGTAGCCCAGCTGGAAGAAGAGGTGTCGCGCCTGAAGCGCGGTGCCCTGTCCATCCCGCCATCTCCATCACCGGCCCCGGTTCCTGGGCCCGCTCCTTCCTACCCTGCCGCACCTTCTTCTCCTGCCCCGGTTCCCGCATCGCCCATACCTGCTGCGCCGGCTGCTTTTTCTGCTCCGGAGCCCCCCGCTCCCTCAGATATGCCCCCAAGGCCGGCAGTGCAGAGAAAGGATAGGCCGCCGGTCAGGGAAACGCCCCGAGCCCCTGCCCCCATGCCGGCAGCCGGACCGGCTCCGTTCCCAGGATGGAGTCCACGGTGATGCGGATGATCTGGGGCGTCAGGGCGTTGAACACCATGGCCAGGCATGCGCACAGCAGCGCTGCGGCAAAATGCCCCCAGCAGGGGCGCAGATATTTCCCGATGAGAGACAGCTTCTCCCGCCGGGACAGCTTTTGGGTGGTTTCCATGAAAGCGCAGACACTTCCTTCCTTTTTTTACTCTCTCTTTTCCGATACGATTTCCGGGCGCAAAAAAAGCGCCCTCCCATGAGGACGCTCCCACAGCCGCAATGAGCCTGCTCCCTCCCCCGGCAGGCGCGTTACGGGTGCACGATGGTCCCCGGCACGATAATGACGGTATTGTTCTTCATGCTGGGCACCACCTTTCTGTTCAGATGGCTACAGTATACAGGGGGAGACGGTATTTGTCAAGGAAAACAGGCAGCTCTGTAAAAAACGTGTGTTTTTTCAAAATGTTGTGGCGCGGCGGGCGAAACTATAGTATACTGAAGC